>Ga0185299_10000184_pt1 | contig 194207 bp, 207 predicted proteins | sample PaiPotPPA55metaG_FD_128002 | JGI IMG/M metagenome (GOLD analysis project Ga0185299, IMG submission 128002) | Iron sulfur acid spring bacterial and archeal communities from Banff, Canada, to study Microbial Dark Matter (Phase II) - Paint Pots PPA... ...
ATCGCGTTGGGTCCAATGTTGCCATGCGATGCGTGACCAGACGGAGCTGCAGCCGCGCTAAGTCCCAGGCCCGCCGCGAAGAGCGCGACCAGGACTCCGGTGCTCAGTCGTTTCAATTGAGGCCTCCTATTATAAAAACGTCCATTTTGTGGGAGTCTAGAACTCTTATTCCCACTGATCCCTTCAAACCATACCAGGGCTCAGAAGGATTCCGCAAGCCGTGGGAGGCGCCAAATCCAAGCGGCGCCGAGCAGCACCTCAAACGTCGCCAGTCCAAAGGCGTACAATGGGGCAACCTCGCTGTGGGGCCGCAGGGCTAGCAGCAGCGCGGTCGCCAGAGCCGGCGCCACGATCTGAGAACCCGCGACGGCGATGTTCCAAACGCCCATCGCGGTCGCCATCAGGTTACGCGGCAAAATCGCACACCCAAGGGCCCAATCCGCCGTCAAGAAGCCGCCCCAACCGGCGCCCGCAAGCGCGGCGATTCCGTAAAGCGCCTCCACGTTGCGCAGCAACGCGAACGCGATCAGTGCAGCGGCGACCATCCCCGTTCCGAGATTGACGACCAGGCGACGGTCGAGGCGATCCGAGGGGCGCCCCGCCAAGGCTGCGCCCATCGCGGCGCTGACCGTAAAGAGCAAGATTACCACGCCAGTCGCACGCGCCGCGCCGGCGATATGCAGCGTGTCCCGGACGTAAAAGAACATATAGCCCAAGATCGTGTAAAAACCGATCCACAGCACGGCTCGCGAAATGAAGAGGTCCAGCGCGCCGCGCGGTAAGATTACGCGCTGCGCCGCGATCGCGCGTGGCTTGATGCGAGACATGTGCGTTACGGTGACGATGCAGCCAGCGCACAAGAGCGCTGCCAGGACGGTCGCAACGCCGATCACCGGCGCGATAAAGGTTGCGACGAGCGCGCCCGTCGCATTGCCGGCGCTTTGCAGCGCAGCCATCCAAGAGGACGCGATCCCTGCGCGGTCGGCCGAGAAATAATCAGGAATGATCGCCTGATATGGTCCGATCGCGATGTTCACGCCGAACTGGAGACATACGGTCGCACCGAGCAGCGCACCAAATGACGGCGCCAAGTAGAAGGCGATGACGCCGGCTGCGCCCAGGACGGTTCCAACGATTAAAAAGGGCCTGCGGTCGGCGCCGCGTGCGCGCCCCCGGTCCGAAAGCGGCCCGACCACGAGTTGAACGAGCATCGCCGTGAGCGCACCTATGGTCGCGATTTGACCGTAGGCAATCAGCGCCTGATCGGGATGCAGCGCGCTGGTTCTGGCTTGCAACGAGATCCCGAGCAGCGCTCCCCAAAGCGCTTGGAGTCCAAACCAGAACGCAGCCAGCCGCGCCGGACTAGCCATGATCGCACGCGTACTGGTAATCGCCCAGATCGTCAACGTCATAGCAGAGTTCGGGCGCGCAATCTCTGATGGCGTGCGCGGGAAAGCCCAAGACGACAGCCGCCCGGGTTTCGATATCGAGGATTCGTAGGCGACGCAAGGCGTACTTGAACAGTAGTTGCGGCCCGAGCAGGCAGGCCATGCGCACCACGTTTTTACGGGCATTAAAAAATTGCTGCGCGATCGATCGGATGACGCTTGCTGCGCGCGCCGGAATCAAAAACGCAGAACCGTTCGCTACGCGTTCGCCGCCGATCACGGCCGCATGAGCGGGCGCGTCGGGAAAGCGGGTTTCATACGCATCGGCATCCGCCAAGGGCATACCGATCGCTCCGGCCGGCACCCGGTCCATAAAACTCCTGAGTGCAAGCGCGCTTATGAAAGGGAGATCGCTGGTTAGATAAAGGAACTCGCTATCTACGAAAACGTTGAGCGCGCGACGAACGTTCTCCGACCCGCTGGGGGCCTCGTCTACAAAGCGATCGATCAAATGCCCGCAACTGCTGCGCACCTCGTGACCGCCGATGACCGCGACTTGCCGCGCTCCCGCGCCCCGAGCCGCCGCGATCGCTCGCTCTAACATCGACGCACCGCCGACCACCGCCAGCGCTTTGACCGTCGTTCCGATGATGCCGGCAAAGGGCGGACCCACACGCCCGCCCGCGGTGATCACGGCGTCCATTCGCGGCTACTACAGCCGCAGCGTGCCGATTACTTCTTCGCGAGGACCTTCTTCTTGTTGCCGACGGTCTTTTTCGGGCCCTTTCGCGTTCGGCTGTTCGTCTTGGTGCGTTGGCCGCGCACCGGCAGGCCCCGCCGATGGCGAATGCCGCGGTACGACCCGATATCGCTCAACCGTTTGACGTGCCCGCTGACTTCGCGGCGTAGATCGCCTTCGACTTTGATTCGCCCGTCGATCGCGTCGCGAAGCTTCTTCTCGTCTTCCTCGCTGATGTTCTTGACGCGCAAATCCGGATTGACGCCGGTTTCCGCGAGCAATTTCTGGGCGGTCGACAGACCAATACCGTAAATGTAGGTCAGGGCGACCTCTATGCGTTTTTCCCGAGGCAGATCGATCCCGGCAATACGCGCCATTACCCCTGCACCTGCTTATGTTTGGGATTTGACTCGCAGATCACACGCACTTTCCCCTCGCGGCGGATGATTTTGCATTTTTCGCAAATCTTTTTAACGGACGGTCTGACTTTCACGGTCGCCTTACCCCTATCTTGACTTCGCCTAGTGTCTTCATTTATATCTATACGTTATTCTGCCGTGCGCCAGCACTCGATGGCCGGCAACTAGCTGGCCACGCTCAGGCCGCAACCCCCGGTGCATACTCGTATGCTTCGGGACGCTCGCCCACATCGCGCAGGGTCAAGATCTTCGGCCCAGCGTCCGTGATCGCAATCGTATGTTCGAAGTGCGCTGCGAGTTTACCATCTGCCGTCACGACTGTCCAGCCGTCTTCGAGGGTCTCGACGGCAAAGTCGCCCTGGGTGATCATCGGTTCCACGGCCAAAACGAGTCCCGGGCGAAGCTCCATACCGCTCCCCGTCTTACCAAAATTAGGAACCTGCGGTTCCTCGTGCATGCGCGTACCGATGCCATGACCGACGAGCTCACGAACCACGCCGTATCCGCTGCGCTCCGCGTGGGCTTGAACCGCAGCGCCGATATCCCCGAGAAAAGCCCCCGGCTGCATGCAGGCAACGGCACGCATTAAGCATTCTTGCGTGACGCGGAGCAGCCGCTGTGCAGCAGGCGAAATCTCGCCGACAGCGACCGTCACCGCGCTATCGCTGACGTAACGCTCGAGCGTCGTACCGATGTCGATCGAGAGCAGGTCGCCGTCTTTTAACACGTACGCGCTCGGAATCCCGTGCACGACCTCGTCGTTGACCGAGGTACAGATCGAAGCCGGAAAACCGTTATATCCTTTGAAGGTGGGAATGCCGCCCAGCTCGCGGATCTGTTCTTCAGCGAGCTCGTCGAGCTGCCGAGTCGTCATGCCCGGCCGCACGGCCCGCATCAGATTTCCCAGAACGCGCGAGGTGACCGTGCCGCTTCGCCGCATCGTTTCGATCTCGCGCGGCGATTTGATCGTAATCACGATGCCGCCTGGGGCTGGTTCGCCACAATCGCATCAAAGATTTGCCGCGTGACCACCTCGACGGGCTGCAGAGCGTTGACTTCGAAGAGTTTTCCCGTCGACCGATAGTAACCGACGAGCGGCTTGGTAAGCTCGTCGTACACCTGTAGGCGCTTGCTCACGGTTTCAGGCTTGTCGTCGTCGCGCTGGACGAGCGGGCCGCCATCGTCGTCGTCGCGGCCCGCAACGCGCGGCGGTTCACTGATCGTGTTATACGTGCGACCGGTGCGCGGGTTCGTCCAGCGCGAGGTGAGCCGCGCTATCAACGTTTGAGGGTCCGCCGAAAACTGCACGACCGCATCGAGTTCGAGATCCTTGGCTCTTAGCAGCGCATCGAGCGCTTGAGCTTGCGCGACCGTGCGCGGGAAACCATCCATGATAAAGCTCGGCGAGCGATCGAACTCCGGCTCAATCATCTTGATGATCAGTTCGTCCGGGACGAGCTCGCCGCGCTGCATGAAGCCTTCGGCTTGATGTCCGAGCGGCGTTTGCCGGGTGCGATGCTCGCGCAAGATGTCGCCCGTCGAGATTTGCCTCGCACCGAAACGCTGGGCCAAGATGCGCGCTTGCGTACCCTTGCCGGCGCCCGGCGGACCGAGGAAGACCAACCGCATCGCTACCGCTTGATGAACCCGCGGTAATCGCGCATCGCCAGGCGGGCTTCGATCTGAGTCATCGTATCGAGCGCGACGCCGACGACGATCAATAGCGACGTTGAGCCGAGGTAAAAGGTCGTCACCCCGAGACCGCGCTCGAGCGTAGTCGGCAGTACGGCTAAGAGCCCAAGATAGATCGCCGCGGCCGTCGTGATGCGCAGCAGAATCCGATTGATGTAGTCGATCGTCGGCTGCCCCGGCCGGATTCCCGGCACAAAAGAACCGCTCTTTTTTAAATTGTCGGCGATGTCGCGGGTGTTGACGACGATCGCGCTATAAAAGAACGTGAACACGACGACCAGGATGAAATAGACAACGTTGTACCAAAAGGAATTCGGACTAAAGTACGCACCCAGAAAATTCGACACGTCGGCGCCAAAGCCGGTTTGTCCAGCGTGGTTGAACCAAGAGAGCGCCTGTTGCGGCAAAAGCAGGATCGAGATTGCGAAGATGATCGAGATAACGCCGGCGTTGTTCAAGCGCAGCGGAATGTAGGTCGAGCGCCCCGCGAACATCTTGCGTCCAACCACGCGCCGCGCTTGTTGGACCGGGATGCGCCGCTGGCCCTGGTAGAGGAAGATGATCGAAACGATCGTGACCAGCGCGATTGCCACAAACATGAAAAGATTGAAAACGGAGACGCCGCCGCCCGCCGCTGAAGTGATCGTCTGCCTCACGTAGGTTGGATAACGCAACACGATGCCGATGAAGATGATGAGCGATACGCCGTTTCCGATGCCCCGATCGGAAATTTGCTCGCCGAGCCACATCAGGAACATCGTGCCGGCGACCATCATCAAGACAACGAAGAGCTGGAAAGCGAGCGTATTGTCGTAGAACACGCCGCTGGCACTCATCGCTCGGGTCATGAATGTGCCCTGGATCACCGCGAGCACGATCGTGAGCCAGCGCGTGTACTGGCTGATCTTCTTACGGCCTTCCTCGCCGCCTTTCTTCGCCATCTCTTCGAGGTTTGGTAAGACGACGGTCATCAGCTGCATGATGATCGATGCGTTGATATAGGGCGTGATCCCCATCGCGATAACCGAGAGTTTCTGCAGCGCGCCGCCTGAGAGAAATCCTAAGAAATTGTAAAAAGTCCCACCCTGCAGCACTTGCTGCCATTGGGCCTCGTTCACGTTTGGGATTTGAACGTGGATCATGAACACGAAGAGCGCAAACGCGCCGAAGACGAACGCGACCCGCTGACGGATATCGGGGACTAAGAGCGCGGCGCGCAGATTGTTGAGCAACTAGTCGCCTTCGAAATGAGCCCCGGCCGCTTTGAGTGCTTCCTTGGCCGTCGCGCTAAAGAGGATGTCGCGGAAACGCAGACCGCTGGGCAGCGTTTTACCGGGCTTCGAACCGCCCAAAATCTTCACGCCGTCTTGCACGCGGGAGAACTTGCGGGCCACTTTGAGTGTTTGCGGCGTCACTTCGACCGAAGGATCCCAATCCGCCAGTGCATGCAGGTTCACCACGGTGTAGGTGGCACGGAAGTGCCCGATATCGCGCGCTTTCTGAGAGTAGCCGCGGCGATGCGGTAGGCGTCGGGCCCACGGCGTTTGGCCGCCCTCAAAGGCCGGCCCTTTTCCGCCGCCCGAACGGACCGTTTGCCCTTTGCCGCCTTCACCCCCGGTTTTGACCATGCCTGAGCCATGCCCCCGGCCCACTCGCGTACGCTTGGGACGCGAGCCTTTGCTTGGGCGCAGCATGCCAAGGGTGAGCAGCGTTCCGGTCGTTTTAGCTAGTCCGCCGCCGCGCGCCGGCTCGCGCTGTACGCGCGCGATCGGCGCTGGCTTGGCAGCGGCCTTCTTCACCGAGGCCGCTCTCTTCGCCGGCGCGGCCTTCTTGGCCGGCGCGGCTTTTTTACCGGAAGCTTTGCGACCCGTCGACTTCTTTACCGCCATAGTATCTTCTCGCTCCTTACGCTGCGAATATTTCAGCTATGGTTTTGCCGCGCAGCGCAGCGACGCGCTCAACCGTCTTAAGCGACTTTAAAGCTTCGATGGTGGCATAAACGACGTTGATCGGGTTGCTCGATCCGAGCGACTTGGTCAAGATATCGTGCAGGCCGGCAAGCTCAAGCACTGCGCGCATGGCACCGCCCGCAATCACGCCGGTCCCACGCGCGGCCGGTTTTAGCAAGACGCGCGCTGCTCCCACTTGCTTGGTTATTTGATGCGGGATCGTTTTTTCAACCATCGGCACCGTAATGAGATTCTTGCGCGCCGCTTCGACGGCCTTACGAATCGCCTCTGGAACCTCGCCTGCTTTGCCGATAGCAAACCCGACGCGTCCCTTGCGATCGCCGACGACGACCAAGGCGCTAAAACTGAACCGCTTGCCGCCCTTGACGACCTTTGCCACGCGATTCACGCGCACGACGGTTTCTTCGAACCCGCTGTTGTCGCGATCGCGACCCCTGTATTGCATGTTTTAGAACTCCAAACCGGCTTCGCGCGCCGCATCGGCGAGCGCTTTCACGCGCCCGTGGTATTTTAGCCCGCCTCGATCAAAAATGACGCTCGTGATGCCGGCGGCCTTTGCCTTGCCGGCAATCGCGGCCCCAACCTTTTGGGCCGCGCTCACGTTCGTTTTGGAGGCTAATCCATCGGCAACCGTCGACTGCCGCGTCGATACGGCCGCTAGAGTGTGACCCTTGGCGTCATCGACAACCGTAGCGTAAATATGGTGCAAGGTCCGCCGAATCAGCAAGCGCGGGCGCTCCGGCGACCCGGCGATCTTACGGCGCACTCGGCGATGCCGCCGCTGACGTGCGGCCTCCTTAGAAACGGGCATTTACTTCTTGCCCGCCTTGCCCGCTTTGCCGAGTTTCTTGCGAATCGTTTCCCCCTGGTAGCGGATGCCTTTTCCTTTGTATGGTTCCGGTGGGCGCAGATTGCGGATCTCCGCCGCGACTTGGCCGACTTGCTGTTTGTCGATACCATCCACGTGAATCTTGTTCGTGCCCTCGACGGTAAAGCTCACGCCTTGCGGCCCCTCGTAGGCGACCGGATGAGAAAAACCGAGGGTCAAATTCAGACGATTCGCGCTCTTGGCAGCCCGGTAGCCGACGCCTTGGATCTCGAGACTCTTGCGGAAGCCTTTGGTCACGCCTTCGATCATGTTTGAAATCAGCGTCCGCGTCAGGCCGTGCGCCGCTCGGTGGACTTTGTCATCACCGTTGCGCTGGACCGAGATTTTCCCGTCAGCGACCTGGATTGAGACATGATCCAAGAAGCGCTGCCGCAGCTCGCCTTTGGGCCCTTTTACATGCACTTCGTTCGCCTTGACGTCGACCTCGACGCCGCCTGGCACCGGCAGGCCCAATTTCCCAATCCTACTCACTTTAAAAGGCGCTCCGCTCGCTTACCATACGTACGCCAACACCTCGCCGCCGCAACGTTCCTTCTTGGCCCGTTTGCCCGACATGATGCCTCGCGAGGTTGAAATGATTACGACGCCAAGGCCGCCCAGCACGCGCGGGATCTCGGTCTTATTCGTATACACGCGCAGACCCGGGCGCGATATCCGGCGCAGCCCCGTAATCACTTTTTCTTTTTCGGGTCCATACTTGAGCGTGATGCGCAGCGTCCCTTGCGGGCCGTCGTTTGTGCGCTCAAAATCAGTGATGAACCCTTCGTCTTTGAGAATCCGCGCGACCGCGACCTTCATCCTCGACGCCGGCACGTCGACGGTTGCGTGATTGGCCGTGTTTGCGTTGCGGATGCGCGTCAAGAGATCGGCGATTGGATCGGTAATAACACCCATTACTGCGCTGCCCTCCCTACCACGACGCCTTGACAATGCCCGGAACGACGCCTTTGTGGGCGTTTTCGCGGAAACAGATCCGGCATAACCCAAACTTGCGATAATAGCCGCGCGGGCGGCCGCACAGCATGCAGCGATGGTGCCCGCGCACCTTGAATTTGGGGATGCGTTTCGACTTTTCGATCAGTGCTGTCTTTGCCAACCTAATTGCGCCCCTTTTGGAGTGGTAGTCCCATGGCACTCAAAAACTCGGTCGCTTCTTCGTCGTTGCGAGCCGACGTAACGATCACGATATCCATCCCGCGGGCTTTATCGACCTTATCGTAATTGATCTCCGGAAAGACCAGTTGCTCCTTGAGGCCGAGATTGTAGTTACCGCGGCCGTCGAACGATTTGCGGGGCAACCCGCGGAAGTCGCGGATGCGCGGCAGGACAATGTTAAAAAGCTTGTCCAGGAACGTGTACATCCGCTCGCCGCGCAACGTGACCTTCGTGCCGATGTTCATTCCTTCGCGCAACTTGAACGCGGCGATGGATTTTTTCGCCTTTGTGATCACGGCTTTTTGGCCGCTGATCATCTGGAGCTCCGTCGCCGCGGTATCGAGCACCTTTCCGCTTTGGATCGCTTCAGCCACAGACATGTTGATGACGACCTTTTCGAGCTTGGGCACTTCGTGAATGTTCTTATAGCCGAAGCGTTCTTGCATCCGCTGGCAGACTTCGCTGCGGTACTTCTCTTTCAAGCGTGTCGCCATCGCTTACTTTTCCTTCACGCTCTCGCGCGCGGGTTCGCCGCACTTAGCGCAGATGCGTTGTGAACCGTTCGGGCCTTGATGCCGCCGCAGGCGCGTCGGGGTATTGCACTTCGTGCAAACGTACATGAGCGCCGAGATTGGCAGCGGAGCTTCTTTTTCAAGGATGCCGCCGGTCCGCGAGGCCGCCATGCTGCCCTGCTTCGTTTGCTGCTTCGTGTGACGTTTGACGACGTTGAGACCTTCGACGGTCGCCTGACCGGCGCGCGGAAAAATCGCCTTGACGGTTCCGCGACGCCCGCGTTCTTTTCCGCGCCGGATGACGACGGGATCACCTTTGAGGATGTTTGCCATGCCGCTACAGGACCTCCGGCGCCAAGGACGCGATCTTCAAGAATCCGCGATCGCGCAGCTCGCGCATCACCGGACCAAAGACCCGCGTGCCGCGCGGATCGAGGTTGTCTTTTTCGCCTTTGATGATCACGCAGGCATTATCGTCGCATTTAACCGTTGAGCCATCGGGACGCCGAATCGGCGCCGAGGTACGGACGATCACCGCCTTGACGACCTGACCCTTGCGAACCGCGGCGCCTGGAATCGCGCTCTTGACCGTCCCGACGATCACATCGCCCACATGCGCATAAGGATGGCGGCTGCCTCCCTGCACGTGGATGCAAAGCAGTTCTCGCGCGCCTGAATTATCAGCGACCTTGAGCCTCGTCTCCTGTTGAATCATCGCGCCTTCTCCACGATCTCGACCAGGCGCCAGCGCTTTTCGCGCGAGAGCGGCCGGCACTCCGCGATGCGGACCACGTCGCCGATATTCGCTTCGTTGCGCTCATCGTGCGCCTTAAAACGCGCGGACTTTCGCATAATCTTCCCATAGACCGGATGCGGGACGCGCGTTTCCGAAACGACCACGATCGTCTTGTCCATCTTATTGCTCGCCACGCGCCCTTGTTTGATGCGGCGGCTGCTGCGCTGCTCGGCCACCTTAGGCGGCTCCCTCGAGGCGTTTCTCTGAAATCACGCTTTGGATCTGCGCGTAGGTACGACGCATCGCGCGCACCTTGCTAAAGTCCGACAGGTGGCCCGTGCGGTGCGCGAAGCGTAAGTTGAACAACTCTTCCTTGGCGGCGCGCGCCTTGAGCACAAGCTCCGGCATCGTCAAGTGCCGCAGCTCCTTAAGCTCGCTTTGCTTCATGCCTCGCCCTCTCCGCGTGAAACGATCTTCGTTCCGATCGGAAGCTTAGAAGCTGCTAGTTGCAATGCTTCCCGCGCGACATCATCGGTCACGCCGGAAAGTTCAAACAGGACGCGCCCCGGCCGCACAACGGCCACCCAAGACTCCGGATTGCCTTTGCCCGAACCCATGCGCACCTCGGCCGGCTTCTTGGTTACCGACTTGTCGGGAAAGATCTTGATCCACACTTTGCCGCCGCGCTTGATGTGTCGCGTCATCGCGATCCGAGCCGCTTCGATTTGGCGGTTCGTCATCCAGCACGGCTCAAGCGCCTGCAAGCCGAACTCCCCGAAGGTCAGCGTGTTTCCGCGCATGGACTTTCCGGTCATACGGCCGCGGTGAACCCTGCGCCACTTCACTCGTTTAGGTGTTAACATCGGCTACTCCGTGCTCTCAGTCGTCGGTTCGGACGGCTGCGGATCACCTTGCGGCGACGTCTGCGTCGGGGACGAATGCGGCTCGCTGGGGGTAGGCGAGGTATCCGGCGTAACCTCGGGCTTGATCAACTGCGTGCTGACGTCTTCGAAGGGCGGCTGCTCCTCCGTTTGCTTTTCTTGGGCCGCCTCGGCAACATCTGAAATGGCAACCTCACGCTCCGCAGCTGCAAGCACTTGCTCGGCTTGCGGCGCCTGCTGCACATCGCTGGGCGCCGAGGCGATATCTTCGATCGTCGGTTCGCTTGCAAGGGCCGGCTCTGCCGCGGTCTCCAATGGAGGCGATGGGCTCGGCGCGACGCGCGTGCGTGTGCCCCGCGGACCGCGGTCTCGACGATCCCGGAAGGTGGAACGGTCACTGCGCTCGGCTCGGTTTTCAGTGCGCGGCTGATCCGGCAGCACCTCGCCGCGATAGATCCATACCTTGACGCCGATGCGACCGAAAGTGGTAAGGGCTTCAACATGCGCGTAGTCGATGTCGGCACGTAAGGTGTGCAGCGGGACCTTGCCGTCGTGGTTGCGTTCCGAGCGGGCAATTTCCGAACCGCCCAAACGACCCGCCACTTGAACTTTGATGCCGCGGGCGCCGGCCTTCATGCTGCGCATGATCGCCTGCTTCATCGCCCGTCGAAACGCGATGCGTTTCTCTAACTGATCGACGATGTTCTGTGCAACCAAGCGCGCATCGAGCTCGATCTGACGGATCTCGACGACGTTGACTTGCACCGTTTTGCCGGTTAAAGTCTCGAGGTTCTTGCGAATTTCTTCGATCCCGACGCCGCGCTTGCCGATGATGATGCCGGGCTTGCCCGTGTTGATGATCACGCGGGCTTGGTTGCTGCGGCGTTCAATTTCAATGCGGCTGATCGCGGCAGGGCGCATCCAGCGTACGAAATACTTGCGGATTGCGGCATCTTCGCGCAGCCAATCGCGATAGTGCTTTTTCTCAAACCAGCGGCTGTCCCAGGTTCGCGTGATACCCAAGCGCAGTCCGATCGGATGTATCTTCTGCCCCATTAGGTGCGCCCTGCTCTCTTGCGACTGGGCTTCCCGGCGGCCGCGCTCTTCTTCCGCGTCGCGGATTTCTTAGTCGCGGGCTTCGCCGCGGGCGTCGCTGCCATGCGCCGAGCGTGGCGTTTAACCGACACGGCGGCTCCACCGCGCAGCTTACGCGCCTTGCGTGGCGGGGCTGCACCTACCACGACGGTCACGTGCGAGAGGCGTTTGCGCTTGAAATTCGCGCGGCCTTGCGCTCGCGGGTCCAGGCGCTTGGTGAACTTTCCGCCTGGTCCTCCGTCGACGGTGATGCGCGTAACGTAGAGCTCATCGGTATTCATGTTGTGGTTGTTAGCCGCGTTTGCGATCGCGCTTCGGATCAGCTTCTCGATCGGCTGCGCCGCAAAGACTCCCGAGAACTGCAACAGTACGAGCGCTTCGTGCACTTTTTTGCCGCGAATGGCGTCGGCGACACGCCTGAGCTTGCGCGGTCCCATACGCGCAAACTTCAAATGGGCGATGGCCTGGGTGCGCTCGACAGACGTGGTAGATTCAGCCACTATTTCACCACCGCTTTGTCGGTGCCGCTGTGACCGCGAAACGTACGCGTCGGCGCAAACTCGCCCAATTTATGACCGACCATGTTCTCGGTGATGAACACCGGCACGTGCGCCTTCCCGTTGTGAACGGAAATCGTGTGGCCGACCATCGCCGGGATCACCGTTGAAGCGCGGCTCCACGTTTTAATGACGCGTTTCTCCCGCGTATTGTTCAAACTCTCGATCTTTTGCATCAAGTGGTCCGCGACAAAAGGCCCTTTTTTGAGACTACGGCTCATTTAGCGCCTCGGCGACGCACGATCATCTTGGCCGTGCGCTTGTTGCGACGCGTCTTCTTGCCCATGGTCATCTGGCCCCAGGGCGTGGTCGGCGGGCGCCCGGAGGTCGACCTCGCTTCACCGCCGCCGTGCGGGTGGTCGACGGGGTTCATCGCGATGCCGCGCACCGTTGGGCGCACGCCGCGATGCCGCTGCCGGCCGGCTTTGCCGATCACTTCATTTTCGTGATCGACGTTGCCAAGCTGGCCAACCGTCGCGCGACAGCTGATCAGAATCTTGCGCACCTCGCCGGAAGGCATGCGAATCTGGGCGTAGTCGTTTTCTTTGGCCATCAGCTGGGCCGCACCGCCGGCACTGCGGACGAGCTTGCCGCCTTGGCCCGGACGCAACTCGATGTTGTGCACAACGGTGCCCAGTGGAATATTTTTGATCGGCAGACAATTGCCGCTCTTGATATCGGCGCTGGGGCCTGACTCGATCACATCGCCTACCCGCAGCTCGGCTGGAGCAAGAATGTAGCGTTTCTCGCCGTCTTTGTAATGCAATAGCGCGATCCGCGCCGAACGATTCGGATCGTATTCAATCGTGGCTACCTTGGCCGGGATCGTATCTTTTTGCCGCTTGAAATCGATCAGGCGGTACATTTTGCGATAGCCTCCGCCTTTATGGCGCACCGTGATGTGCCCATTGAAGTTGCGCCCGGCGTGTTTGGGGCGCACTTCGGTGAGGGCTTTCTCGGGTGCGACCGCGCTCAATTCCGAGAAGTCCATCGTCGTCATAAAACGCCGGCCGGCGCTGGTCGGCTTGTATTTTTTAACCGGCATTATTGCTCAAAATAGTTCACGCCGCCGAGCTCGATCTTCTGGCCCGACTTCAAAGTGACGATGGCTTTCTTCCAGTCCTTCTGACGCCCGCCGGTTCGCACGCCGCGGCGCGCGAAGTTGCGCTTCTTTCCGCCAATATTGACGGTGTTGATCTTGATCACATTGACTTTGAAGATCTCTTCGATTGCGTGCCGGATCTGGGTCTTCGTCGCCTGGGGATGAACGGCGAAACTGTATTGATGCGAAAGCGCGTTGTGCATGGCTTTCTCAGTGATCCGCGGTGAGATGATAACGTCCCGTGCGTCAGAAATTCGCGGCATGTTAACTCGCGCCCCGTTCGAGGCGCTTGCGTATCTCATCGCAAGCGGCGGTCGTAAAGACAAGGCGGCTAAACTTCAAGACGTCCTTGACGTCGAGTGCTCCGGCGTGAGTAATCCCGACGCCCTGGAGGTTGCGGCCGATCAGATGGAGTTTTTCGCCGATGCTGCCATGCTCGTCCTGAGCGTAGATCAGCAGCGTCGCCGGTCTATCTTTGCGCGCTTTCGCGCCACCGTAAAGCAGCGCTGCAAGGTCGCGGGTCTTGGTCAGATTGAACTCTGAGACATCCAAGAACGTGACCGCGTCCTTTTGAAAGCGATCCGCCAGCGCCGCGATAAACGCTATGCGGCGCTCTTTTTTATTGAGATCGCTTACGTAACTGCGCGGTTTGGGTCCGAATACGACGCCCCCATGACGCCACTGCGGAGAGCGAATCGAACCCTGGCGCGCGCGGCCTGTGCCTTTTTGGCGCCATGGTTTCTTACCTCCGCCGCGTACCTCGTCGCGGTGCAGCGTCGAAGCCGTCCCTGCTCGCGGACTTGAACGTTCGCGCTGAACGGCGCGAAAGATCGCGTTGAGTTTGTCGCCGTACTCGGTGGCGAAGATCTCCGGCACCGGTTCGTCGCCTTTGATCTTACCTGCCACATCAATCAATGCCGGCACGTCAGCGCATCGCCTTGACTGCGTTGCGGACGATCACGAGCCCGTTCTTCGGTCCGGGAACCGGCCCGCCCACCAAAAGGAGATTGCGCTCGGTGTCGGCTCGGATCACTTCGAGATTCTGATGCGTAGTGCGATCGACACCGAAGTGACCCGGGCGGCGCGCTCCTTTCGGAACGCGGCCTGCGTTCGTATCGCCGTTCGAGGCCGGCTGGCGGTGGATCATCGAGCCGTGGCTCGCGCCACCGCCCGAAAAGTTATGGCGTTTGATGCCGCCCGCGAAGCCATGACCCTTTGAGACACCGACGACGTCTACCCGATCACCGCTAGCAAAATCGGCCACCGTGACGATGCCGCCGACTTCGGCGCCCTCGAGGTCCGCGCGAAATTCCCGAACGTGACGCTTAGGCTCGACGCCGGCCTTCTTATAATAACCGGCTACCGCGCGCGTGACCCGCGCCTTCTTCACATCGCCAAAAGCTAGCGCGACGGCTTCATAGCCGTGGCTCTCTTGGGTTCTGCGCTCGACCACAGTGCAGGGTCCCGCCTCGATCACCGTGACCGGTACCGACCGGCCATCCTCGGTGAAGACGCTCGTCATCCCCACTTTGCGGCCAAGGATGTTCTTCACGCTCGATCCTCGTCCTGAAGCACACGGGCCCACGCGTGCTGGATTTATTTTGTTGCCGGTCGCAGCAAAGCAGCCGCGGCCAGCGTGGACCACAACCCCCGTACTCTAACAAATCGCCCGCGGAGCGTCAACGCTTTTGCTTGAAAACATGCGCCTCGCGCATGGCTCCCTAGCCTATTGCTCTTTTCTGAAGTCCGCCGGAACCTCGAACAGGCCGGGAATGTCCGCGGGATAGAGGCTCCTCACGTTCCCACGCTCGGTTACGAAGGCGAAGTTCCCGCGACCCGAGCTCTGGGCGCCGCCCATTGAGACCAGCGAGTACATGACCAATCCTCCCGAAGCCATGCTCCGTCCCGATGTGTGAGCGCTAAAATGCGGACGGCAGCCGCCCCGGGAAGCAGCTTCGGTCACGTGCATTGGGACGCGCACCGGCAACTTACAGAAAGCGTGCGGCTGATGAATCCCGGACACGTACTCTTCCTCGGTGCTGGCGAACTGGCCGTTGTGGCAGGAACCAGTCGCGTTTGACATCGTCATCGAAACCGTTTCCCGATGGCCGATCGTGTTGATCCCGTCGAGCGTCTTCGAACCCAGCGCAGTGGCCTGCGAACTGAGTGTCAGATCAACCGTTCCCGGCGCAGCCGCCTGAGACGGGCTGCCGCCCGCTGATTGAGATGGTTGCGAGATTCCTGCGCTCCCGGTCCCCTCGACCACCCGATAGGTTTTCTTCGTCAAATCGAGCTCGATCAGCTGATGTTTGTCGCATTTGCTGATCGTGGCGGTCGCTTGCGCCAAGTCGTCCGTGCGCACCCAACCCTTGTAGAAGCTCAAGCGCTGGATGTCACCGTTCATAAATTGCCCGTATGCACCCATCGCTCCGCTGACCGCGGAGCCGATATTTCCGCTGGCGATCGAGCCGAGCAAGGCGCCCAGACCGTGAGGCTGCGCCGGTGCTTGCGCAGAAGCCGCGTTCATGGCTACTAAGCGGTCTGCCTGGAATGATCCCGGTGGCGGGGGAGTATTCGAGCCAAACGCTACGCGCGCGATCTCTTCGTATTGCAAACCAACTGGAGCCGGCTGCGGACCGGCCTTGCCTCCAATCGCGTGTGAAGCCAATGCGAAGGCGAACGCAGCGCCCCCAATGATAACGAGCCGAAGTTTCATACGACCTCCTCGGTTCCGATTATTTTTTCGAATCCTTGAAGTCCCTGCGTCAGCGCTGCTCCTTGCGAAGCGCTACGGGTACGACGAGTCGCAAACTCGTGTGTGTCGGCGAGAAGCTGACGACTTTGTTGTCAACCAAACCGGCCGCTCTGGCGGCTGCGATGACGTCCGTATCTCGAATCGTCGCGCCGGCTCCCTTGCGCGAAATGACCCAGATCGCACCGTTTTCTCGGATTTTATGACGCAGCAACTTGAGCTTTGCGAGTGCCTCGTTCGTGTCGGCCCCGTAGAAAATCAGGTCGCACGACGTGCGCAGGCGCAGCGAGACATTCGCTGTTCGCCGCTCGAGCGTTCCATGAAAGCGCATATCGTGCACCCCCAGCACACAGACCTTGGCCTGCGCCTTTACGCCCAGCTTGTCTAGCAGCGGGCGCGGGCTGGGGAAATCCGCGCGCCGGTCCTCAGACGAAGGCGGGCGTGCCCGTGATCGCTTCACCCAAGATCAACGTATGAATTTCGCTCGTACCTTCGTAGGTCAGGACCGATTCGAGGTTGTTCATGTGGCGGATGACCGGATACTCCAAGGTCACGCCGTTGGCTCCCAAGATCGATCGCGCTTCGCGCGCGATGGCCAGTGCTTCGCGCACGTTGTTAAGTTTGGCGAAACTGACCTGCTCGGGAGTCGCGCGGGCCTGGTCCTTCATACGAGCGATGTGCAATGCGAGCAGCAGCCCTTTGTTCAATTCAAGCAGCATATTGACGAGCTTTTGCTGCGTGAGCTGGAAAGCGGCGATTGGGCGGTCGAACTGCTGACGAGTCTTCGCGTACTCGAGCGCGGCTTCATAGCAAGCGCGGGCGGCCCCCATTGCGCCCCATACGATCCCATAGCGCGCCTCGTTCAAGCAAGCCAGCGGTCCACGCAATCCCCGCACTTCAGGAAAGACTGCGGCCTCAGGGAGACGGCAGTCGTGTAAGACCAATTCTGAGGTAACCGAGGCGCGCAGTGAAAGCTTGCGCTCGATGTCGGTCGTCGAGAAGCCCTTGGTCTCCGTTGGGACGCAAAATCCGCAGATGCCGTCATCGCTTTGCGCCCACACGATCGCGACATCCGAAATCCCGCCATTGGTGATCCACATCTTGGTGCCGTTCAAGATCCAGTCGGTTCCACTACGCCGCGCGGTCGTTCGCATGCCGGCTGGATTGCTGCCGTAATCCGGTTCGGTCAGGCCGAAGCACCCGATCAACTCGCCGCGCGCCATCGGCGGCAGCCAGGTTTCTTTTTGTTCTTGAGTGCCCCAGCGATGAATCGCAAACATCGCGAGCGACCCCTGCACCGACGTGAACGATCGCACGCCGGAATCACCCGCCTCGAGCTCCAGGCACGCTAACCCGTAAGCCGCCGCTGACGCGCCGGCGCACCCGTAGCCTTGCAAGTGCATGCCCAGCACGCCCAGCGCGCCGAGTTCCTTAGCGAGTTCGCGCGGGAAGATGCCCGCTTCGAACCACTGCGCGATCGCAGGCAAGATCCGGTTTCGAACAAAAGAGCGCACCGTCTCGCGTACGAGGCGCTCTTCTTCGTCTAAGAGCGCATCGAGGTCGAGAAAATCAAGCGCTGAGCTCACCGGCGCAGTACGCGCGCGATCTTATCGAAGAGTCCCTCGATCGACCGCTCGTTGGCATCTTCCAAACGCCGCCAGAGCAGACGACCTTCCGTATCGCTGAGCTCCGCATCGATGCGGTGCTCGACCTTCGTTTGCTTTCCTTCAGAGGATAGATAGAAGCCGTGCGCTCCATCAACGCCGTCGTTTTGTATGCGCCACAGGATCTTTTCTTCGGGTACGACCTCCTCGAGAATGGCGTGGAAGCCATTGTGCCACTCCTCGGTCCGTCCGGGGACCAGGGGGCCCGGCGACCGCATGAACGGTTGCGAAGCGAACGGCCACACGATGTCGTTGGAAGTCCCCATATCAACCAAGAGCTGGAATATCCGCCGCCTGGTGCCGGAAAAGACCCGTTCGCGCTTCTCGTGCAGAGAGATCGGCATGGCCGCTTCCTTCGCCTAGCGGCCCGCCTGTTCATGGTCAAAGCCAATCGCCGCGATAGACGACGGTTCGATACAAAAAGCGAACGTGACCCTCACTGTCGGCAAATTGCTCGTGAAGCGCCAGCAGTCCGTCGCGAAGACGAGCGTATGGGGCGCCTTCTCGCGGAAGATACGATGAGCTGCGCGCGCGCCCAATCAGTCCATCCAGATCCAGATTCTGCTCGTACGGGAACACGCGGCGCATGATTTGTCCGAAACCGTGCGCCGCCAGCGTTTCCGCCGGAGGCGCGAAGTGTGTGCCGCGGTCGACCACGGCCGCTTCCTCGCCAAAGCTTTGAACCAGCGCGGCATACCCCGCGTTAAACGCGTCGCCGCGCTCGCGATTGTTCCATACGAACGCCGCGCGGCCCGGATGTTTCAAAACGCGCCGGAACTCGCGCATCGCAGCATCGCGGACGAACCAGTGAAAGGACTGGAAAGCTGTCACGATGTCCACCGAGTGCGCCTGCAGACCGGTGGCTTCCGCGCTAGCGGCCCGATAGTACACGCGCGAGCCGCGCCACGCAGCTTTGAGCATCGCGGCGTTCGGATCGATCGCAATCACGTGTGCGCCGCGGTCCGCGAGCAGGCGTGACGAAATGCCTGTTCCGGCCCCGATATCCGCGATTTGCAGCTCACGCGTCGCTGCCAAGCCACTGAGAATGAAATCTAGCGCCGCGGCCGGATAACTCGGCCGATAGCGCGCGTAGTCCTCCGCCCGGTCCGAGAATCGCGCGCGCGGATTATACGAACTGAGATCGTCGATCGGACAAAGACCTCACAAGGCAAAACCTCGCCTTAGGCCGCAACCTTCTCGAGAATGAACCCGGCATACCAAGTCGGCCAATCTGCATCTGCGCGGCCGAGTGACTTTTCGTACGCGGCATGCGCGGCTTCCGCTTCGCGCAAGAGTTGCGCGAGGCGTTCGCGAGCGTTGGGTCCTAGATCGATCTGCATCGCATGGCTCCTTTGTGTCTGTGCGCCGCTAAACTTCATATCTGTCGAGCCTTCGATTGCCCAGGCTCAAACCATCGCCGCACTGACTACAGCAATTCCTTTTACGATCTGCCGCAACCTGATCTGCTTCCAAGCGCTGATCAACGGCAAAGGGCCTTACACACTGGTCTTAGACACCGGCAACCCCTCTTCGGTCGTGGACACGCAGCTGGCGCGCGCCCTGCAGCTGCCGCTGAGCCCCTACGTGAGCCGGCGCGGGACGACCCTCCCAAACGTCTTTCGCACTTCGGCGAGCGTGACGCTCGGGAACCTTACCCTGCCGATTTCCGACGCGATCGCTCTCGATACGACGTCGGCGTTCAAAGGCGAAGACCGGCACGTTGACGGCACGCTGGCCTACGGGCTCTTCAAAGATCGCTTGCTCCAGATCGATTATGCCAAAGGCGTGCTGCGCACGTCGGCGCCGCTCGTTGCTTCCTGGGCTTGCGCGGCGCACTGTGGCCAAATCAAGCTGATCACGTTTGGGAAGAGCGGACCGCCCATCGTAACCGGCTATCCGTTCGAAATCAATGGCAAACCCGTTGTTGCCCAAATCGATACGGCCTTTGAAGGCACGATGGTGCTCTATCCAAACGCGGTCGACGCCCTCCACCTGCACTCGCTCGAGAAACGCGCCGCACCTCGTTTCTTCCCCTTTTCGGATGGCGGCGTAACGATGCTCGCCAAGGCCACCGAATCTCTGGGTTTTGCGGATCAGCCGCTCGGCAGCGACCGCCCAACCGTATACCTTACGACCAAGGGCGTCCACTTGCCTGACGCGCTATTCGACGCTACGGTCGGCAACGAACTGTTCAAAGGCGCGGTGTTGACGCTAGATTTTCACGATATGATCATGTCGGTCGAGCTCGACCGCTGATGGGCTAGGCTTTCAGTTCGATGTCAACGCCGGCCGGTAGATCGAGGTGCATCAGCGCATCCATCGTTTTCGCCGTGGCCTGCAGGATGTCGATCAGCCGCTTGTGCGTGCGCATTTCGAAATGCTCGCGTGATTTCTTGTCGACGTGCGGTGAGCGGTTGACGCAGAAACGGTTGATCTCCGTCGGAAGCGGCACGGGCCCACTGACGAATGCGCCCGTGCGCTTGGCGGTATCAACGATCCGTTCCGCCGATTGATCGAGGACTTTGTGGTCGTACGCTTTCAAGCGGATGCGGATCTTCTGCTTAGCCATTGTTAGTCCTGAACGGCGATAACGACGCCGGCCCCGACCGTCCGGCCGCCCTCGCGAATTGCAAAACGCAAGCCCTCTTCGCAGGCGATTGGGGTGATCAATTCGACATCCATCGCGACGTTGTCGCCCGGCATCACCATCTCGACCCCTTCAGGCAATTTGATCGTTCCAGTCACGTCGGTCGTGCGAAAGTAGAACTGTGGCCGATAGTTCGCAAAGAACGGCGTATGCCGGCCGCCTTCTTCCTTTGAAAGCACGTAGACTTCGGCTTTGAACTTCTTGTGCGGCTTGATCGACCCGGGTTTGGCCAGCACTTGGCCGCGCTCGATCTCGTTGCGATCGATGCCGCGCAGCAGTACGCCGATGTTGTCGCCCGCGATGCCGACGTCGAGCAGTTTGCGGAACATTTCGATGCCGGTAACGACCGATTTTTTCGATTGTTCCTGCAGGCCGACGATCTCGATTTCTTCGCCGACTTTGACCTGGCCGCGCTCGACGCGACCGGTGCCGACCGTGCCGCGCCCGGTGATCGTGAAGACGTCTTCGACCGGCATAAGGAACGGTTTGTCGACAGCCCGTTCGGGCGTCGGGATATAGTCGTCGACGGTGTCCATCAGCGTATAAACGGCCTCTGCATCGGGGTCCCCGCGCTTGAGCGAACTGTTGAGCGCTTTGAGCGCCGAACCGCGAATGATCGGCGTATCGTCGCCGGGGAATTCGTACTTCGTGAGCAATTCGCGAATTTCCAATTCTACTAGCTCCAGCAGCTCTTCATCTTGAACCATATCCGTCTTGTTCAAGAACACGACGATATACGGAACGCCGACCTGCTTCATCAGCAGGATGTGCTCGCGCGTCTGCGGCATCGGGCCGTCGGTTGCAGAGACGACTAAAATCGCGCCGTCCATCTGAGCCGCGCCGGTGATCATGTTCTTGATGTAGTCGGCATGACCCGGACAGTCAACGTGCGCGTAGTGCCGCTTCTTCGTCTCGTACTCTTGGTGCGAGATCGCGATCGTGATGCCGCGCTCTTTCTCCTCGGGCGCATTATCGATGTCGTCGACGCTGCGTTTTTGAATGCTAGAATTCTCGGTGGCGAGGCAGTTGATGATTGCCGCGGTAAGCGTGGTCTTACCGTGGTCGACGTGCCCCGTCGTGCCGATGTTCACGTGCGGCTTAGAACGTTCGAATTTTGCCTTCGCCATTTTATCCTTTACTTATCCTTATTTTAGCTGGTCACACTTTAGTGTGACACGGTATTGTCGTTACTTAGGCGGCGCTTTTCTTACCCGCCGCGCTTCGACAAGCTCAGCGTGACAGGCATGCTACGCAGCACTCTTTTTACCCGCTGACTTGGCGATGATCTCCTCTTCGACGGATTTGGGTGCCTTCTCGTAATGAGAGAACTCCATCGTGTAGGTCGCTCGGCCTTGCGTCGCCGAGCGCATGTCAGTCGCATAGCCGAACATCTCTGAAAGCGGAACGTGGGCCGTGATTACTTGCGCTCCCCCGAGCGCCTCTTCGGTCGCTTGGATGAGTCCCCGCCGGCGATTCAGATCCCCGGTGATCGCCCCCATGTAATCTTTGGGCGTGGTCACTTCCACCTTCATGATCGGCTCCAGTAGAATCGGCCCAGCGGCCCGGTTAGCTTCCTTGAACGCCATAGAGCCCGCAATCTTGAACGCGATTTCCGAGGAGTCGACGTCGTGATAGCTGCCATCGAAGAGTGTGGCCTTGAAGTCTAGAACCGGATAGCCGGCCAGCACGCCGCTCTGTGACGCTTCTCGGATGCCCTCCTCGACGGGCTTGATGAACTCTCTGGGAATCGCGCCACCGACGATCTTCGACTCGAAAATATAGCCGCTGCCCGCTTCCTGCGGTTCCAGGCGAATCCACACGTCGCCGTACTGACCTTTGCCGCCTGACTGGCGAACGAACCGCCCCTGCTTCTCAACGTGTTTCGTAATCGCTTCTTTGTAGGCGACCTGCGGTTTTCCGACATTTGCTTCGACGCGGAATTCGCGCCGCAAACGATCGAGGATGATCTCCAAGTGCAGCTCGCCCATGCCGGCGATGATCGTTTGTTGCGTTTCGTCGTCGGTGCGCATTTTGAAGGTCGGGTCCTCCTGCGCCAAGCGCGTTAACGCAATGCCGAGTTTATCTTGGTCGCCCTTGGTCTTCGGTTCGATCGCCTGCGAGATGACCGGCTCCGGGAAGGTGATCGATTCCAGGATGATCGGGTGTTTTTCATCGCAGAGCGTGTCGCCGGTGCGCGTATCGCTCAGCCCGACTGCGGCTGCAATGTCGCCCGCGCCGATCGCATCGATATCTTCGCGGTGGTTTGCGTGCATGCGCAGAATGCGCCCGATGCGCTCCTTTCTTGCGGAGCGCGGGTTGTAAACGTATGACCCCTTGTTCAGCGTGCCCGAATAGACGCGAAAATAGGTCAAGTTGCCGTAGGGGTCGGTCGCAATCTTGAACGCCAGCGCTGCAAAGGGCTCTTTGTCGTCCGGTTTACGTTCGATCTCCGCGCCGGTCTTGGGATCCTGGCCGACGATCGGCTTGGCATCCAGCGGCGACGGCAAGAAGTCGACGACCGCATCCAGCAGCGGCTGAACGCCCTTGTTTTTGAACGCTGAACCGCAGAGCATCGGCAGCACCGTGCCGCTAATCGTGGCGATACGAAGCGCACGCTTGAGCTCTGCCTCGCCGATCGCTTCGCCCAGCAAGAACTTCTCCGTGAGCGTTTCATCGCTCTCCGAGATCGCCTCGATCAAATCGTGGCGCCACTGCTCTGCGCTCGCGCGCAGGTCGGCCGGAATCTCCTGAAGCTCGGCCGTTTCGCCGAGGTCATCCATATAGATGATCGACTTCATCGTGAACAGGTCGACGACGCCCTTGAATTGATCTTCGGAGCCGACCGGAATTTGGATCGGCGTCGCCCGTGCCCCGAGGCGCTCGCGAATCTTGTAGACTGCGTTAAAGAAGTCGGCGCCCATACGGTCCATCTTGTTCACGAAGATGATCCGTGGCACGCGATATTTGTTGGCTTGGCGCCAAACCGTCTCGGACTGCGGCTGGACCGCGGCTACCGAATCGAAAAGCGCCACCAGCCCGTCAAGGACGCGCAGGGACCGCTCGACCTCGACCGTGAAGTCCACGTGGCCAGGCGTATCGATAATGTTAATGCGGGTATCGCGCCACGTACAGGCCGTCGCGGCGGAGGTAATGGTGATGCCGCGCTCTTGCTCCTGCGGCATCCAATCCATCGTTGCGGCGCCCTCGTGCACCTCCCCCAGTTTATGCGTGCGGCCCGTGTAGAACAGGATCCGCTCCGTTGCGGTGGTCTTACCCGCGTCGATGTGCGCAGCGATTCCAATATTCCGCGTTGCCGCGAGCGAGAAATCTCGTGTGGCCATGTTAGAAGAGGCCGAGCGTTCCCAAGCCGAGGGGTCGCGAAAACGACATTACCATCGGTAGTGTGCGAAGGCTTTGTTCGCTTCGGCCATTTTGTGCGTGTCTTCGCGCTTTTTGATCGTCGCACCGAGGTTGTTGGCGGCGTCCATGAGCTCGCCGGCGAGCTTCTCTTGCATCGAGTGGCCGGGACGCTTTCGCGCAAAGGTGATCAACCAGCGCATGGCCATAGCCTGACGCCGATCCGGCCGAACCTCCATCGGTACCTGATAGGTTGCGCCGCCGACGCGGCGAGGCCGGACCTCGACCAAGGGCATCGCGTTGGAGAGCGCCTGCGAAAAGACATCCATCGGATCGCGGCTCATCTTCTCCTCGACGATCGTCAGCGCATCATAGCAGATGCTCTCCGCGACCGATTTCTTGCCGCAGAGCATGACCTTATTGATGAAGCGCGCGAGAACTTTCGAATTGTACTTCGGGTCCGGTAGAATCTGGCGCTTGGGAGCGGGTCCTTTACGTGGCAATCTTTCCTAAACTTCCTTTTCTATCCTGAGCTTGTCGAAGGGTCGTTTATTTCTTGGCGGTACGCTTGGCGCCGTATTTTGACCGGCCTTGCTTACGGTTAGCCGCGCCCGACGTGTCGAGCGTCCCGCGAATGATATGGTACCGCACGCCAGGCAAGTCCTTAACACGTCCGCCGCGGATCAAGACAACCGAGTGCTCCTGCAGGTTATGGCCGATCCCGGGGATGTAGGCCGTAACCTCTTCGCCGTTGGTCAAACGTACTCGCGCCACTTTACGTAACGCAGAGTTCGGCTTTTTGGGCGTGATCGTCTTGACTTGCGTGCAGACGCCACGGCGCTGCGGATTGCCGGCTACCTCAAAGGCGCGCAGGGGCAAGTCCGGGTGCCCGGGCTTAGGCCCCGTCTGCACCACGCGAAACGCCGGGGTCTTGACCTTCTTTTGGACCTTCTCACGGCCCTTACGAACCAATTGACTGATCGTCGGCACTCAAAATCCTCTGGATACTCGAAACGTGTCACCGCGAGTTTTTCGAAGGGCGGTCACACAAAAATTCGGCCACACCGCGCGGTGGGCCGGAACCACGGAATTATAGCAAGAGCGATGAGGAGCGTCAAACGCGGGCGGCGGTCGCCTTGGGCCCTCGAATGAGAACAATCGATGCCATAACGATCCAGATCGCGAACGGAACCCCGCCTACCAGGAGAACACCCAAGCCGCCGATCTCCAGAAAGCCAACCCGGAAAAAGATGCTCGAGGCGCCGACGGCGCAACCGACAGCCGCCAAGTACCCCCAAAGCACGGCCCAAATGGGCATGCTGGCATGACGTCCTGCGCTGTGCGCTGCCGCAAAGAGCATTATGGCAACCGGCATGAGGAAAACGGCATCCCCACCGTTGAGGAAGTCCCACAGCGTCGCTAGCGAGCTCGGCGCGATCTCGCCGACCGGCCGCGAACCCAAGACCGTTTCTATGAGTGCGACCACCAAAATCAAGACGCTCGCGACCACGCCGGCCCCGAGCATGTACGCGGGCAGACCATCCTCCGCCGCACCTGGCGCCAAACGCAAACAGACGTTCAACTGGACGAGAAACCACAAGAAAAACGCGACCCCTGGGAAGGCGAGCCATGCCGAGATCATCCATGGCAGGTGACGCGTCGCGAGGTAAGCGGCGATGTCGGCCGCCGGAGCCGCGGGCTGGGGCGGAGGCCAAGTCAAGAGGGTGGAGAGCAGCCCGGCGATCAGAAACGCGATCCCCGCATAGCCCGCTGAACGTTGGACGCCTCCGATGCGCATAGCAACCTCCAGACCGCAGAAGTCTGAGGGAAGCTACGACGCGAACCTTTCAAGCTCATGGTTGCACAGCTGCCTCCCACCGGCACGCTGACCTTTCTGTTTACCGACGTCGAAGGAAGCACGCGCGCGTGGGAGCTCAACCCTGCCCGAATGTCCGCATCGCTTCTGCGCCACAACGAGTTGCTGGCCGACGCGATTCGGCGACACCAGGGTCACGTCTTTAAGACGGTCGGCGACGCGTTCTGTGCGGCCTTCAACACGCCACACGAAGCGCTGCGCGCTGCGATCGACGCGCAACGGGCGCTGGCCCACACGCTCCGAGTGCGGATGGCCCTGCACACGGGGACCGCGGTCGAGCGTGAGGGCGATTACTACGGACCAACACTTAACCGCGTGGCGCGCCTGATGGCGATCGGGCATGGCGGTCAGATTTTGCTCTCGGGCATCACCGCGGAACTCGTAAAGCCCGCGGTTGACGACAACGTTCGCCTCATCGACCTGGGAGCGCACCGCCTGCGCGATCTTGGCCAGCCGGAACATGTCTTTCAAGCCGCCGTCGCAGATTTACCATCGGACTTCCCGGCACTGGCGTCGCTTGGCTCGCGTGCAAATAACCTGCCGGCACAGCTCACGACCTTCGTCGGACGGGAGCACGAGTTACGGGCGCTCAACGACGCCTTGCAGACGACGCGGCTGCTCACCCTCACGGGTCCCGGCGGCATTGGCAAGACTCGGTTGGCGCTCGAGGTGGCAACGCAAGCTCTCGACGCGTTCCCAAACGGCGCTTGGTTCATCGACCTTTCCGCCGTGCGCGAAGGCGAACGCATTCCGGAGACCATCGCGTCCGCGCTTTCATTGCACGAGGAGGCCGATCGCTCGCATTGGGACGTAGCCATCGCGTTCTTGCGCGAGAAGCAGTTGCTCCTCATTCTGGATAATTGCGAGCATTTGATCGACCATTGCGCGCGCCGTGCAAGCGAGATTCTTCAAGCAGCCGGCGCCGTGACGGTACTCGCAACGAGCCGTGAGCCGCTGAGCGTTCCGGGCGAACAGCTTTGGCCGGTACCCACGCTTCTCGACGCGGCCGCTGCCGATGATGTTTCTCTAAACGAGAGTCCCGCAGTGCGATTGTTCATCGATCGCGCGCTGCTGACTGGCCGGCCGCTCGATTTGAGCGGCAAGGCGCTCGAAACCGTCGTCGAGATCTGCCGCTGCCTCGACGGGATCCCGCTTGCACTTGAGCTCGCCGCATCGCGCGTCCAATCGCTGACGGTGCCCGAAATCCTCGAACACCTAAACGATCGCTTTAGCCTGCTCACCTCGCGCGATCGCACGCGTTTGCCGCGCCAGCAAACGCTGCGCGGTGCGATCGACTGGAGCTTCGATTTGCTTTCCGATGCGGAACGGCGCGTCTTCGCGCGCACAGCGGCGTTCAGCGGCGGATTTACTCTGGCTGCAGCGGAGGTGGTCTGCGGCTACGACTTCGCGAGGGCGGACGTCCTAGATACGCTAGGCACGCTGGTTGCAAAATCGTTCTTGCTGCGCCACGAGCACGACGGATCGTCTCGCTATCGTACGTTGGAGACAATGCACGAATATGCTTTCGAGAAGCTCGCCGCAGCTGCCGAACTCGAGCCGACGCGTCATAAACATTTCGATTTCTACTTGGCATACGCCGAACGGTGGGACCGGCAATTTACATTATCCCAGGCTGACGCTTTGCATGCGATCGACGCAGAATATGAAAACATTCGTGCAACGCTCGCATGGGGCTTCGGGCAGCCGCTCAAGACGGAGCTGCTCCTGCGGATGGCCATTGCGATCGCGCGCTATTGGGAAGTCCGCGGCCACATGAGAGAAGCACGTATGTGGTTCGCACGACTTCTGGATCGAGTACCACCCGCAGAAGTGAACGGGACGGTCGCCGCCGCGTATGCTCGCGCCGGTAATCTGGCTAATCTTCACGGTGATTACCGAAACGCGATGCTCCTCGGGCACACCGCGCTGAAGTTGCGCAGGCAGCTGAACGACGCGGCGGGCGTAGCCGAATCGTTGAACAATCTCGGGCGAACGTTACAAGATGCGGGCCGGCCGAAACAAGCGGGAACGCTCTACGCCGAAGCACTCAAGATATTTCGCGTGCAGAACAACGTGCCGGCCCAAGCCCGAACGCTCGGGAACCTCGGGTTGCTTGCAATGGTACGTGCCGACCATGAGCTCGCCCTTAGGAACATGCGCGAAAGCCTGGCATTGATCGAGGACGGTGGAGATACGAGATTGACGGCGCACATCTTGGGAGGGCTCGGATACCTCTCGCATCATGCCGGCGCAATCTCCGATTCTCTGAACTATAATTCTCGTAGCCTGGCTATGCTCAAAGAATTGGGGGACCTGCCTGGGGTCGCGCGCGTGCTCAACAACTTAGCCGAGGTAACAATTGCGGCCGAAGATATCGAGGCCGCGCACGATCATCTCGTTGAGTGCCTGCGCCTTTGCGAAGAGACGGGGCTCCAGCACGAGCTTGCCGATGCGATCGACTGCCTGGCAACGATTGCCGGGAAAAAGGCTCGCTTCGATGATGCAGCGCGTCTTATTGGTGCGGCTGACGCCATACGAAGCGCAATCAGGCAAACACTGCCCTCGTTCCTGGAAGCTCAGCGCAATCAAGTCGTTGCATCGGTCGAAGCGCAGCTAGGCCACGCGGAGTTTGATCGGTTACGATTGCTCGGGTCGCAAGCTGATCCCAAGACTCTGGCGCGAGCGGCTCTTGGCTAGGCTTCTTCGCCTTTTTTTCCGCGCACATAGTTGAGGCAGTGCTGTAAGACTTCCTCAATCTTATCCCAACGATCGATCTTCGGAAAACCGTCGATCGGCGGGTGCGTCGGGTTGTGATCGGTGAAATCGTGAACGCCATCGGAGAGCTGACTCACGGTACCGCAAAAAGTCTTTGGATCGGGAATAGATGGATAGCCCATGTCGATCTCCTTGCTTCTAACAAGAATGTAGCGTAATCAAGGGACGCGGTCTAGCGCCTTAGGCACGACTCTGCGCGTTCCTTCGCGAAACGCCGCCCCCATATGGCTGGCAACCGCCTCGGCGTGCTGGATGGTCTGCGCGGTATCGCGATCGTGCTCGTCGTGTGGTTTCATATTTGGCAGATCTCCTGGCTGCCGGCCCCTGCGCCCTGGCTGCAATTCATTCCGGAAACCGGATTCATCGGCGTTCATCTGTTCTTCTTCATCAGCGGCTTCGTGATCGCTTATCCCTTCGTGCGCGCAAGACTCGAAGGCAAACCTTTGCCTACCTGGGGCCACTTCGCGTACCGGCGCGCGATAAAGATCGTGCCGTCGTATCTCTTATCGATTGCTCTAATGTTCGTCATCGGGTACGAGCACGCCGAGCAAAGCGGTGGGGTCCTGCGAGACGTCATCACTCACGTGCTCTTCATCCACAACTGGTTTGCCGATACGTACGGCTCGATCAACGGTGTCCTCTGGACTCTGGCGGTCGAAGTGCAATTCTATCTTGCCTTCCCGCTGATGTGCTTCGCGTTTTTGCGCTGGCCGTACTGGAGCGTTGCTGGGTTAGTGACGATCGCCATCGTCTTTCGGTCCGCCGCCGCCGGGAGTTTCTACTTCCTGCAACTGATAGAACAATTGCCGGCTTATCTTGATTTCTTTGCCTTCGGCATGCTGACTGCGTACCTCTACGTTTTGCTGAGCAACCGCTCGCTCGCGCCGATAGCACAGTACGGTGCAACGCTGGCTGCGGTGGCCGGCTTTGCCGCGCTCGTTGCGCTGATGCACTCGCTGTTTTCAATCCGTCACGAGCCCGATGGATTCGCGCACTGGCAGGTGATCAACCGCACCTGGCTGGCGCTCGATTCCGCAGTGATCGGGCTCGGATCGCTCCTGGGAGCACCCCTTTGGAAGCGCATCCTGGCCAACCCGCTGCTCGTCTTCTTCTCGATCGTTTCGTACAACTGGTATATCTACCACCAGGTTGTTGCGCGCGAACTCTGGTGGCACCGTCTCCCGCCGTGGATCGGAGCCGACCCGCACTTTGATCCACATTGGCAATTCTGGTATTCGCTCATCGCCTTCCCGGCGACGATCCTGGTAGCCGCCATCGTGACATACGCGTTTGAGCGGCCACTGCTGCGCTTGGAGCCCGCGTGGTGGATCGCCCGGTTCAAACTGCAACGCGCTCGCTGATGACGGCCGCTCCGATTCGCACGTCACACCGATCGCTCGTTTACCTTGGGCTCGGTTATGTCGTTCTGGTTTGGGGGCTTAACACGGTTGCCGTAAAGCATGCCGTCGCCGACATCAACCCTCTCGCGTTCACGGCCATGCGCTTCTTCTTGATGGCCCCGCTGACGATCGTCTTGGCGTTGCTGCGCAGAGAACCGCTGCGCTTCCAACGAGCGGACCTGCCGCTGCTTATCGCCTGCGGCGCATGCGGTTACGGGCTCAATCAATATTTTTGGGTCTTGGGCCTATCGAAGACGACAGCTTTTGCATCGTCGCTGCTCAGCAGCTTAACGCCGATCATCACTCTAACAATCGTCGCGCTTATGGGGCACGAGCGCGTGCGCTCCGGACGGTGGCTCGGGGCGGGGCTCGCGCTGCTGGGCATTGCGATCTTCGAGGGCGCGTTCGCCGGCGCGTTTTCGATTCGGCTTGGCGACGCACTGACGCTTGTTTCGGCTCTCATCTTTGCAACGTACAACATCTTGTCAGCGCGTCTGCTCGATCGTCATTCGCCGCTCTCGCTGCTGGCGATCACGATGAGTATTGGCGCCTGCATGATCATCCCGGGAATGCTGCCCTCATTGCTGCGCGCCGACTTGAGTCACGTACCGGCCGTCGACTGGTGGATTTATGCGTATTCCGTCATCTTCCCGATCGTCCTAACCTACCCGGTCTGGAGCTACGGTATTACGCGCCTGGGCGCGGGGCGGACGTCGCTCTTCCAATTCTTCGTTCCGATCGTTGCCGGCATCTTGAGCATCCCGCTGCTGCATGCGCAGATCACGCGCTACGAACTCATCGGCGCCCTCCTGTGCATCGCGGGAATGGGCATCGCGCAACTCTTAGGCGGCTTCTCGCTGACAGCGTTATGGGCGCAGCGCACGCTGCCGATGGAACGGTAATTCTGCCGGGTCAAAGAGGATGACCGTCCAGCCAAAGAAAACCGCATCGCAATGAAGCGGCGCGCACGCGTGTGGTACTGGCTGCTCGTTGTGCCGTTTATTGCGACGCTCTACCCGCCGTTCTACGCCAGAGTGAAGCCGGTCGTTGCCGGCTTTCCGTTCTTCTACTGGTATCAACTCGTCTGGGTGGTACTGGCCGCGCTGATCGTATGCGTCGTGCTCGTGGCGACAAAGGATCGCACCGACGTCTAGCGGCGCTCTGATCTTCACCTTGCTGATCGTGGCCGTCACGATCATGGGTTTTTGTGCCTCCCGCTGGCGCTCGGCCAACCTGAGCAAACTCGATGAGTGGGCCCTGGGCGGCCGCGGCTTCGGCACGATCGTGAGCTGGTTCTTACTCGGCGGCGACCTCTACACCGCCTACACGTTTATTGCCGTCCCAGCGCTCGTCTTTGGAGCCGGCGCGATCGGGTTCTTTGCTGTTCCGTACACGACGATCGCCTATCCGTTCGTCTTTGTCGTGATGGCACGTTTTTGGACGGTCGCGAAGAACCGCAACTATGTGACGATTGCCGATTTCGTGCGCGATCGCTTCGGCGACCGCTCCCTCGAGATCGTGACCGCGCTTACCGGTTTCGCTGCGGCTATGCCATATATCGCCCTGCAGCTGCTCGGGATGCAGGTTATCTTCGCGCAGTACTTGGGTTTCGGCCCGCATGCGGCGGCTGCCGAGAACGTCGCGCTGATCATCGCCTTCGCGATCCTGGCTGCTTACACGTACACGAGCGGTTTACGAGCGCCGGCCATGATCGCCTTCGTTAAAGACACGCTGCTCTACGTGACCATCGTCGCGGCTATCGTTATCATTCCGCAAAGACTCGGCGGGTGGGGGCATATCTTCGCGGTTGCGGGCAGTGCGCTTGCAACCCACAAACCGGCCGGAACGCTTATCTTGCCGCCTAATTTGTATTTCGCCTATGCTTCACTCGCGTTCGGATCGGCCATGTCACTGTTTATCTATCCGCATTCCATCACGAGCTTGCTGAGCGCGAAGAGCAAACTCGTGATCCAACGCAACTCAGCGCTCTTGCCGCTGTACTCGATCCTGCTCGCACTGCTCGCGCTTTTGGGCTACTGCGCGCTGGCGGCCCACATTGCCGCTAAAGATCCCAACTACGCCATACCCTTGCTCTTCAAGGCATTCTTTCCGGACTGGTTTTTGGGTTTTGCGTACGCCGCCATCGTGATCGGCGCGCTCGTTCCAGCTGCCATCATGGCCATCGGCGCGGCGAATCTCTTCGCCAGCAACGTTTTCCAAGAGTTTCACAAAGATCGGCCCCGCGTCCAGACACGCTATGCCAAGGTCCTCTGCCTAGCGGTGTGCGGCGCGGCGCTGCTGGTCGAGCTCTTTGTGCCGGTTAAATATGCGATCTACTTTCAGCTCCTGGGCGGCAGCTTGATGCTGCAAACCTTTCCCGCTACGGCCCTCGCGCTCTACACGCGCTGGTTCCACCCGAAAGCGCTTCTTGCCGGATGGGCGCTTGGAATCGCCGCCAGCGTCGCGATGGCCAAGGCGGCAGATTTCAAAGCGGTTTTCTCGCTTCCGCTGGGAGGAGGACACGTGCTGGTCGGATACATCGCGCTGTATGCCGTGCTGCTCAATCTCGCCCTAGCGGCTGGACTTACGCTCGTCTTTAACGCTGCCAAGGTGAAGCCCGGCGCAGATCTCACCGTTGCGGCGGACTACGCATGAGCCAGACGCTGCACCCCGAGGGCTGGCCCAGGCCGCGTGGTTACGCGCACGGTATCGCCGCGATCGGCAGTTATATCGCCCTGGCGGGACAAGTCGGCTGGAATGAGCGAGGCGAATTCGCGGGAGAGGGTCTGGTCGAACAAGCAGCGCAAGCGTTACGCAATATCGTTGCCATCTTAGCGGAAGCGGGCGCCGCGCCGGAGCACCTCGTGCGCCTGACCTGGTACGTTACGGACAAGCGTGAATACCTTGCGTGCACAAAAGAGCTCGGCAACGTCTACCAAGCAACCATTGGATCGCACTACCCGGCGATGACGCTCGTTCAGGTCAGCGCCTTGCTAGAAGACCGCGCCAAAGTCGAAATCGAAGCGACTGCCGTCGTCCCCTAAGACGGCTCAGCGAAAATCGACGATCACGTTTCTTTGCGTCGATGCTCCCGACGTATTGCGGGCCACGATTTCAACGGTGTATGGCCGGCGATAGATCGTGGGCACGTCGATCGCAAGAAACTGAAAAGCGAATTGTCCGATCCCCTTGCGCGGCGCCACGAATGTAAGAAAAGGCCAGCGAATTTCAAGGCTAGCAACATTGCTGGTCGTTGCAATGCGCCCTCTCCACCAAGTTCCAGCAGTGACGTGCGCAGGCGATAGGTCGACGGCGAGGATCTCGGGCGGCGCGTCCATGGCGGCAACGCGAGCGGTCGGCCAAACGCGTGGCGACAAAACAGCGTGACTCGTTTCGACGTGCTGCGCGCACGCACTCATGAAGATGAACGCACCGATCCAGACTGTTGCAAAGGGGCGCATGCTCGCTACAGGTTGGGCCGTGCTCGCTTCGAATCCCTCCGCGATGGCAAGGCGCAGCGTTGCATTCGATTGGGCGATGGCGCTTGGCGGGTTGTGGCTGATCGCCGGACTCTTCGCCGACCTCGGGTGGCACATTCGCGAAGATGTCGATTCGTTCTTGACCGGCGCTCACGCGATGCTCTACAGCGGACTGTTGATCCTCTTCGTGGCGGCCGGCCTTGCAGCGCTGCGCGGGATACGATCCGGACTGTCCCCCAGAGCGTCGCTTCCGCTCGGATACGATTTGGTGCTTCCTGGGCTACTGATATTTCTTGTCGCCGGCGCGCTCGATGCGCTCGGGCATTTCCTGTACGGCTTCGAATCCGGCTTCTTAGCGCTCCTCAGCCCGACCCACCAATTGATCGGCTTCGGCATCATCTTGGTGCTCACGAGTCCGATTCGCGCCGCGCTATTGTCCACGCCGCGGCCTTCAACGTTCCGGGAACAACTGCCGCTGCTCATTGCCTCGGCCTCCTTCCTCGAACTGATCCACTGGGGAACCAACTATATTTTTCTAAGCGGCGCCGAGCGAAGCTACGGACCGCTGCCGCTCCCGGCTTCGAACCCCGACGCGCTGACGGCAACGACGCTGGCATTCAGCCACCAAGGCGGCGGCCTCACCGCGTTCCTGCTGCAAAGCTTGATCATGATCGGGGTGACGCTGTATTTGGTAAGAAACTTTACACTGCGACCGGGCTCGCTGACCCTACTGTATGTGATCGGCAACGGATTCATCGCCGTCGCCCTCTCGACGTCGTGGACGCAAGCCGGCGGGCCGATCGTCGCCAGCGTCATCGCCGGTATTGTAGCGGATTCGTTCCTGCTGAACGCTGACACGCTGCGCTCGAACCGCCTGCGTTACGGGGCTTTTGCCTTCATCGTGCCCGTCGTATATCATGCCGCGCTGCTGATCTACATCGTTCTCTTCTTAGGGGGAACGTGGTGGCACCCGATCTTCACCTTCGGCGCACTGCTCTATACCGGTATCTTCGCGTTTCTGCTCAGTTTGGTTGCGTTTGTGCCCCAGCCGGTGGTTCGACCTTTCGACTAGCTCTCACGAAGCAGATAACGCTGGAGTTTGCCGGTTTCCGTGCGCGGTAACACGTCGACAAATTCGATTTCACGCGGGCATTTGTACGGCGCGATACGCCCTTTGACGAATTCTTGGAGCGTCGCAATCTCAAGATCGCCGGCGCCGCCGGGTTCGTTCAGCACGATGAACGCTTTGACGATGCTCGTGTGGCGTTCACGATCAGGTGCGGCGACAACCGCGCACTCCTTCACATCGCCGTGTGCGAGCAGCGCCTCCTCAACCTCCGGGCCCGAGATGTTGTAACCCGATGCAATGATCATGTCGTCTGAACGGGCGACGTACCAGAAGTAGCCGTCCTCATCCGCCCGGTATGTATCACCGGGGAAGTTCCACCCCTGTCGCACGTACTGCGTTTGGCGGTGATCGTCGAGGTAACGGCAGCCGGTTGGGCCGCGCACCGCCAGTCTTCCGATCGTACCCGCCGGCACATCCTCACCGTTCTCGTCAACGATGCGCGCCTCGTAGCCGGGCACGACCTGCCCGGTTGACCCCGGTCGAACCCTTCCCTCGGGGGAGGCGATGAAGATGTGCAGCATTTCCGTACCGCCGATACCATCGATGATGCGCAGACCGGTCTTATCGAACCAATCCTGCCAAATCGGCAGCGGTAACGTCTCTCCGGCCGACACGCACTTGCGCAGTGACGAGACGTCATAGCCTCCCAGGAGCGCCGTCATTGCCCTGTATGCGATCGGCGCCGTGAAAATAACGCTCGCACGCTGCTTTTCAATGCCTTCGAGCAACAATTCAGGCGCGGCCTTCTCCAGCAACAGCGTCGCGGCGCCGGCATCGAGCGGGAACAGCAGCAGCCCACCCAAGCCGAAGGTAAAACCGAGGGGTGGGCTTCCGCAAAACAGATCGTCCGCTGACGCGTTGAGCACCGATTTCGGAAATGCATCGCAAATCGCCAGCACGTCGCGATGAAAGTGCATCGTGGCCTTGGCCTTGCCGGTCGTTCCCGACGTAAACCCGATCAGCGCGACGTCCTCGGCCGCCGTCTCGACGTTCTCGAAGTTCCCGCTCTTACGCATCATGTGCGCTTCGAGGCCATCTTCGCTCGGCGTTCCGAAGGTAAGCATCGAAAACCCGCGCGCCTCCGCCGCCGCGGCCTCGAGATCCTCGACGAAGCGTCGATCACATAGCGCATGCGTGATTTGCGCCTTCTCAATCATGTAGCGTAATTCGGAGACGCGATACAAGGGCATCGTCGTAACGGCTACGGCTCCCGCCTTCATCACGGCAAACCAGCAGGCCGCCAACATCGGCGTGTTCGGCCCCCGCAAAAGCACTCGATTGCCCGGCACGACGCCTAGATCTTCAACCAGTACCCGGGCAATTTGATTCGCTTTCTCAAACAAGTCGCCGTAGGTCCAGGCTTCGAATGGCGACAGCAGGCAGCGCCGGCCGCCGTTGTTTGCCGAAATGTGGCGATCGAGCAAGCGCGAAGCGCAATTGATGCGAGCTGGATACTGGAACTCGGGTCGTGTGAAGATCAGATCGGGCCACTGCCCTTGGGGTGGCAGCCGATCGCGCGTGAACGTATCGACGTGCGCGGTGAACGTGCCGATCACTTGGTCCCGAGTACCTGGCGCGCGATCACGATCTGCTGGATTTCGCTAGCGCCTTCATAGATTCGCAGAGCGCGGATTTGGCGATACAGTCGCTCGACGACCTCTCCACGCGTTACGCCGCGCCCACCGAAGAGCTGGACCGCAGAATCGATGACCCGCTGAGCAGCTTCGGTCGAAAACCATTTGGCCATGGCCGACTCGCGGGTCACGCGGGCTGCACCCTGATCTTTCGCGTAGGCCGCACGATATACGAGCAGTGCCGAAGCGTCGATATCGGTTGCCATCGCCGCAATTTTCGCTTGCGTCAGCTGGAGCGCGGCCAACGGCGCACCGAAGAGTTTGCGTGCCTGCACGTGCGCTATGCTTTCATCGAGAGCGCGACGGGCAAACCCTAGTGCAGCCGCTGCAACTGTCGCACGAAAGACGTCCAGTGTAGCCATCGCAATCTTGAAACCTTCGCCCTCGGCGCCGATGCGCTGGCTTGCGCCAACGCGGCACTCGTTAAACCGCAGCGTAGCGAGCGGATGAGGCGCTATGACTTCGATTTTTTCGACCAGACTGAGCCCTGCGGCATCGGCGTCCACGACGAATGCGCTGATGCCCCGGGTCCCTGGCTCACCGGTGCGCGCAAACACGACATAAAAATCCGCGATACCGCCGTTCGAGATCCACGTCTTCTCGCCACTCAAGACGTAGGCATCGCCCGCCTTGTGCGCCGTCGTACCCAGCGCAGCGACGTCGGAACCGGCTTCCTTTTCCGAAAGCGCAAACGCCGCGATTGCTCGGCCGGCGGCGACTTTGGGCAAATACCGCGTCTTGAGCTCTTGCGTGCCGAACAGCGTAATTGGACCGCTCGCCAGCCCCTGCATCGCGAACGCAAAGTCGGCCAGACCGTCGTAGCGCGCGAGCGTTTCACGCGCCAGGCACAGCGTGCGTATGTCTAACGGCGTGGCTACCGTCGGTTGTAGCCAGCCCGCCTCTCCCAAGGACGACACCCAGGTGTGGCATGCCGCGTCTACATCACGATCGTCAACATGTTGCGCGTGGGCCCAGGTCTCGAGATCGCGCGCAAAGCGACGATGTTCAGCCGAGAAGAACGGCCAGTCCAGGAACGATTGGTCGCTCACTGCCGGATCAGTTTCCCTCGAAGCGGGGTTTTGTGCCGGAAACGAACGCCTCGTAGGCGCGCTTAAAATCTTGCGTCAGCATCAACTTCGCCTGCGCAGCTGCTTCTGCGTCGATCGCGTCGTCTAGCGCCAGCTGCCATTCTTCGTGGAGCATCCGCTTCGTCATCGCATGGGCCACCGCCGGGCCGTTTGCGAGTACGCGCGCCAGGCGCTGCGCAGCCGGCAAAACGTCTTTCGGCGCATGCAAGCCGTTGTAGAAACCCCACGCCAGCGCTTCCTCTCCGTCGATCGAGCGGCCCGTATACAGCAATTCCGAGGCGCGCCCAAGGCCGACGATGCGAGGCAGCATCGAGCAGGCTCCCATATCGCAGCCGCCCAAACCGACGCGCGTAAACAAGAATGCGACTTGGCTGCGTGAGGTGCCGAAGCGCAAATCGGAGGCCATGGCGAGAATTGCGCCGGCTCCGGCACACACGCCGTCGATCGCTGCAACGATTGGCTGCGGACAGTCGCGCATCGCTTTGACCAGGTCGCCGGTCAGCTGTGTAAACTGCAAAAGCTCCGAATGCGCCATTCGCGTGAGCGGCCCGATGATCTCGTGAACGTCACCGCCCGAACAAAAGTTCTCGCCTGCGCCCGTCAGGATCACCGCCCTGGCGGCCTGCTCGCCGTGCAGTGCGCGGAAGCGATCGCGCAGGTCGCGATAGATCTCGAAGGTGAGCGGGTTCTTCTTTTCGGGGCGATCGAGCGTTACGGTAACGACGCGATCCTGTAGAACCCAACGGTAGCCGCTCACCTCTTATTCCATCGTCAGCCGGGCGTGCTCGACCTGCTGCACACCAGCCGTGTTGCGTGCGATCACATCGAGTATGTACGTATGGCGGCGCGCAAGCGGTGGAAGTTCGAGGACGCGGGTGTGGAAGCGGAATTGCCCGGGTGCAACGTGCGACGAGTTGATGGAGAATGCCGCCGTACGGACTTCGACCGAAGCAACATTGGTGCTCGTTGCGATCGCACCGTCAAGCGTACTGCCGGGTTTGATCGCCAAACCTGATAGCCAGATGCGAACGATCTGCGGCGGCGCGCTCGTGGTCGCGGTGATGCCGCGGGGCCAAGCCTGCGGCTGCCGAGCGGACACGACGAAGTTTGGCGGAAGCGAGGGCTGTGGCTGCGACTCGCATGCTATCAGTGAACAGCTCAAGAGGGCGCTCAGGACAGACAGGCGATTGATCACGCGCCGTAGCATCGTCGTCGAAACCTGGCTGTCCCTTCTAGGAGCTCCCGAAATCTGATGAACATGCGTCTGGCCGCTCGGCCGCCTGCAGATAGCGCGCTTGATTGGCTGATGACCCTGGCCGCGGTATGGACGATGAGCGGCTTGTTCATCGACGGCCACCATCATCTCTTTGAGAGCGTCGAGAGTTTTTTCAATCCCTGGCACGTCCTGATGTACAGCGGCGGAGTCTTTGCGATCGTCGTACTGCTGTGGACGATCTGGAAAAATCGTCGTTTGGGGTTTCCTTTTTGGAACGCGGTTCCCGAAGGCTACCAGCAGTCGATCGTCGGCGTTGCCTTCATCATTATCGGGGGCGCGGCCGATCTCATCTGGCACGCATTCTTCGGCTTCGAACACCAGCTTGATCTGCTGGTCAGCCCGCCGCACCTGGTCTTGCTTGCAGCACTGTTTTTTCTCGTAACCGGACCCGTGCGCAGCGCGCTCGTACGCGCGGATGTTCCTTCAACCTTGATTGCACAGTTGCCGATGTTGATTTGCATGGGCTTGGCCCTCGAAACGCTACTCTTCATGACGCAGATCGCGTTCTATCCCGAAGCGCTGCTGCGCGACCATCCCCTTTCGCAGAGCGTCTATCACAACGACCAATTCGTTCTGTCCGCGTTCTTGTTTTACCGGCAGGCGCTCGAGATGATCACCGTGATCTGGCAGAGCGTGCTGCTGGCTGCCGCGGTCCTTTATCTAGTAGCTCGCACGAGGCTCGCCGCCGGCGCGCTTGTCGTGCTCTGCGTTGCGGAAAAACTGTGGATCGCCGGCGACCTCTCCCGCGACATGCTCGAGTTTGCGCTTGTGATAGCGTCCAGCATCGTAGCAGGAATCATCGGCGACATCCTCGTCGCTCGTTTTCGACCCGCACTGGACAGCCCTAATGCGTTTCGCGCTTTGGGCTTTGTCGTTCCCGCCGCCTATTTCGGCGCGTATTTCGTGCTCGCCGTCCCCTTGTTCGGCGGGACCTGGTGGAACATGACGTTCGTTTTTGGCGCGATCGCCGAGGCAGGCATTGCGGGCTTGTGCTTAAGCCAACTGTTTTTGGCCGGCTTTGCGCCGCGCACCAAGCCGGCGTGAAGCTCTCGCGCGCGGCGTACCTCTGGGCGGCCGTTGCCATCGGGTTGCACCTCGCGTTCAACCACCGCTACAACTACTACCGCGACGAGTTCTACTTCATCGATTGCGCTAAACATCTGGCTTGGGGCTACGTCGACCAGCCGCCGCTAGCGCCGCTGATCGCGTGGCTGACGACACCCTTGCACTACGCGCTCTGGGCGCTGCGTTTGCCGCTCGCAATCCTATCCGGAATCACGGTACTGATGGGGTGCATGATCGCGCGTGAATTTCGCGGCGGAGGACTCGCGCAAGGTTTGACGGGGCTCGTGCTTGCAGTGGCTCCGGGCTACTTAGGGCAGGGCTACGCGCTCTCGACCGAATTTTTGACGCCGCTCTTGTGGAGCGCGCTCATTTATCTGACCATGCGCCTGGTGGCAACGCGTAACGAACGCCTTTATATCGCGATGGCTTTGGTCGTAGCCCTCGCTATGTACGCGAAGTATTCGATTGTGGCGCTCGCGCTGGCACTTGGGCTCGGGTTAGTCTTCAGCGGCAGCGGAAAGTTGCTCGCCTCTCGCTACCTTGCCCTGGGCGTTGTACTGGTTGGACTGCTCGTGCTGCCCAACGCGCTCTGGCAATATCTTCACGGCTGGCCGATGCTCGAGGTCGTGCACAACGACCAGCTCAACCGCCACGCTTTAGCCAACGGCATCGCGGTTGAATCTCCCAATCTGGCAATAAACGCGCTGTACTTCACCGTCATGCAGATCGTCTACCAGCATCCGGTTCTCTCAGTCATTTGGATCTGGGGACTCGTCACCCTGATCCGCAGGCCGGAAAACGCACTGTACCGCTATCTGCCGGTCGCCTATGTCGTACTGTTCATCTTCATGGTCGTCAGTGTCGCGCGCGGATACTATTTGGAAGGATTCTATCCGGCGCTCTTTGCGGCCGGAGCCGTCGCAATCGAGCGCGCACTGGCTGCAAAAGCGCGGTGGACGCGGCCGGCCGTACTCGTCGGAGCGGCCGCTTCGGCGGCCTTCATGCTGCCGCTTGCGCTACCCGTTTTGCCGTTACCGCTGTACATGAAGTACGAGGTCGCGATTGGCCTGAGCCGGCCCGCGCCGCCCGACGGCAAACGCCACCTGATCGACCCGATGTATGCCGATCAAATCGGTTGGGATGGCATGACCCGGCTCGTCGCGCACGTGTACTATTCGTTGCCGCCGCCGGTGCGCACAAGAACCGCGATCTTTGCGGATCGTTATGCGTACGCCGGAGCCCTCGATTTCTACGGGCCAGCCTACGGTCTGCCACCCGCCATCAGCCCCAACAACTCGTATTATCTATGGGGCACGCGCGGTTATTCGGGCAATCCAATGATTGCGGTAGGGGCGACCGATTATCCGCTGCTGATTCGTGCATTTGGTCGGGTGAGCCAGGTTGCGGTCTACCGAAACGAGTATCGCTGGATGCTCGAAGGGCCGCTACCGATTTATCTTTGCACGCATCCGCGCGCGCCGCTCGCGCAGCTATGGCCGCAGTTCAAGTATTACGGGCTGTAATGGAGGATGAAAACCTGTCTGAGTCCGCAAAGCATGCCGCCGTAATTGCGGATCAGCTCGACGTCGTTGGGATAGGCAATGCGATCGTTGACGTCATTGCTTCCGCCGACGATGCTTTTCTCGCACGACATCATATGCGTAAAGGCTCGATGATGCTGATCGATGAGCCACGCGCGCAGACGATCTATGAGGCGATGGGCGCCACGGTGATCTCTTCAGGCGGCTCGGCCGGCAATACGATCGCCGGCATCGCCTCGCTCGGCGGCAAGACCGGCTTTATCGGCAAAGTCCGCGATGACGCTTTAGGTCGAGCCTTTCGCCATGATATTACCGCAGCGGGCGCGGTCTTTCCGACTCTTGCCGCGAGAGACGGGCCGGCGACGGCGCGTTGCCTCATTTTGGTTACGCCGGAGGGCGAGCGCACGATGAACACGTTTCTCGGTGCCTGCGTCAACTTGGGTCCGGACGATATCGATGCGAGCTTGATCCTCCGCTCTCGGTTTACCTACCTCGAAGGTTACCTCTACGATCTTCCCCGCGCGCAAGAGGCGTTTCACAAAGCCGCCGACATCGCGCATGCTGCGGGCCGTAAGGTTGCGCTATCGCTCTCGGATGCTTTCTGCGTGGAGCGCCATCGCAGCGCTTTCTTGAGGCTCATCGACCAGCATGTCGATGTCCTTTTTGCAAACGAAGCTGAAATAGCAGCCCTCTTCAAAGGCGAGGACCTCAAGAAGGCGATTACGCTGCTGCGCGGTTTGACCGATCTCGCCACGGTAACCCGGGGAGCGCAAGGTTCGATCATCGTTGCGAAAGATGCACTCATCGAGCTGCCTGCCGCGCCGGTAGCGAAAGTTGTCGATACGACAGGTGCCGGAGACCTTTATGCGGCGGGCTTTCTTTTCGCCCTCACGCGCGGCTTATCGCACCTCGAGTGCGGTCACCTCGGCAGCCTCGCCGCCGCGGAAATCATCAGCCATGTCGGCGCTCGGCCGCAAACGCCCCTGAAAACTCTCGCCGGAATCACCTGAGCGGCAGCGGCCACCGTTATTGTGCGCCGGGGAGTACAAGCTCTTCACCGCTGCGGTCGCTTTCACAGAGCTCGACAACCGCATCGGCCACTTCGTTTGCCGTAGCGATCCGGCCGCCCGGGTTCATCTGCGCGAGCTGCTTGCGCGCTTCTTCTTCACTCTTACCGGTTTTTGCGGTGATATTGCCGATGGCGAGCTCGAGCATGGGCGAGTCGGTGTAGCCTGGACAAAGCGCGTTGACGGTGATTCCGGAGCCTTTGAGCTCGGCGGCTAGCGCACGCGTCAAGCCGATCAAACCGTGTTTTGAGGCCGTATACGCCGCTAGGTACGGCGCGCCGTGGAGCCCCGCAGTGCTCGCGATGTTTACGATGCGCCCATACTCTGCGGCCATCATGTCCGCCAGCGCCGCGCGGGTGCAGAAAAACGCTCCCGTTAAGTTCGCACCGATCATGCGCTCCCACATCTCGCCACTCGTACGGTGCAGCGGCGCCGATTCCGCAACCCCAGAATTGTTGACCAGAATTGCGATTGGCCCGTTTGCTTTTCGAGCGGCATCGAAGGCCCTTGCGACCGATTGTTCGCTGGAAACGTCTGCGTCAAGGCTGAAATACGGCAGTCCCAATTTCGTTGCAGTTCGACTCAAAACGGTAACACGCGCGCCTTTATTCGCGAGCGCATCCGCAATGGCCCGACCGATGCCCTTGCCGCCACCGGTCACGACGGCATGACTGTTCGCAAGATGATGGACGGGAGTCAAAGGCGGTGCTTTCAGTGCCTTAAGACGCTAATGACGAAGACGCCTAAAAAGCCGAGAATGCAACCCAGCACTGCCGCCTGGGCATACTCGATGCGTTTATATAGCGGTGCGAGGATGCGATTGAGCACGATCATGATCGCAACGGCGCCGAAGAGGCTGACCGGCAGAACCAATCCTGGCTCCCAGGGCCCGGGAAACGCGATGTGTGCGTGCGGTTGAAGTGCGGAGAGGACGCCGATAGTCACGATCATCGAGGCGGTTTGAACAACAATTTCCGTAAACCGCCGCCTGTCCGCAATCATATGCTCTGGGCGATTTCGGCCGCGCGGGCCAGATTGCGTTCGTACTGCGATTTGCCGGCCCAATATTGGTTGGGCCATTCCATGTCCGCGTAGCCGAGCTGGGCCGCTGCATGCAGCGTCCAATAAGGGTCGGCCAAATGTGGACGGGCTAGGGCGCACAGATCTGCGCGACCGGCAGCAATGATGCTGTTGACGTGGTCGGGCTCAAAGATGTTGCCGACCGCCATCGTCGCGATGCCGACCTCGTTGCGAATGCGATCGCTATAGGGCGTTTGATACATGCGCCCGTACACCGGCTGCGCCTCGCGTGAGGTCTGTCCGGTCGAAACGTCAATCAAATCGACGCCCGCGGCTTTGAACGCGCGCGCGATCTCGAGGGAATCTTCACCGGTGATGCCGCCATCGACCCAATCGGTCGCGGAGATGCGTACCGACATCGGCTTTTCTTGCGGCCACACGGCCCGCATCGCCGAAAACACTTCTAAGGGGTAGCGCAAACGGTTCTCAAGCGAGCCGCCGTACTCGTCCGTGCGACGGTTCTGCAGTGGAGTAATGAAGCTCGACAAGAGATAGCCGTGTGCGCAGTGCAGCTCCAGCATATCGAAGCCGGCCTCGATCCCCATCCGGGTTGCCCGAACGAATTGGTCTAAAATCTCATCCATCTCGACCCGGGTCAGTTCGCGCGGCGTTTGATTCTGCGGCCCGTAGGCGACCGCCGACGGACCGACGACCGGCCAATTGCCCTCAGATAGTGGCTCGTCCACTCCCTCCCACATGAGCTTGGTCGAGCCTTTGGGCCCCGAGTGACCAAGCTGCAAACAGATTTTTGCCTGCGTGTGGGTGTGAATGAAGCCAACGATGCGCTTCCAGCCCGCAAGGTGCTCCGGCCGATACATGCCCGTGCAGCCGTAGGTAATGCGGCCCTCCGGGGATACGCAGGTCATCTCCGTGTAGACCAGCGCGGCGCCACCGATCGCCCGGGTCCCCAGATGCACCAGATGGAAGTCGTTGGGTATGCCGTCGACCGCGCTGTACATATCCATGGGCGATACGACAACGCGGTTGCGGAGTTGCAGCTCACGCAAACGAAAGGGCGTGAACATCGGCGGAATAGCCGTTGGTTGCGAACCATCCGCGGCATGCTCCGCCAGCCACGTCTCCATTCGCTCGACATAGCCCTTATCGCGCAGGCGCAGGTTCTCGTGACTGATCCGCTGGCTGCGGGTAAGCAAGCTGTAGGCGAACTGCTGGGGCGGCAGCACGGCGTACCGGGCGACGTTTTCAAACCACTCCGTGCTGTTGCGGGCCGCATTTTGCAAGCGCAAGACTTCGATCCGCCGGGCGGCCTCGTAGGCCTCCAACGCCCCCTGCAGCGTCGCGCTCTGCAGCAGCGCGTCGTGCAAGCCGATCGCGTCTTCCATGGCCAGCTTCGTGCCCGACCCAACCGAAAAATGCGCCGAATGGGCCGCGTCGCCCATCAGGGCGATGTTCTCGTAGGTCCATTTTTGATTGCTGACACGCGTGAAGTTCAGCCAGTCGCTCCCGCGCAAATGCGCGCTGTTCGAAAGCAGCGCATGGCCGTCTAGGTATTGCCCGAAGAGTCCCTCGCAAAAACGCAAGGTCTGCGCGGTGTCGGCACCTTCTAGGCCGGCGGCGTGCCAGCTCTCCTCGCGGCATTCGACGATGAAGGTGCTCGTATCGGCGTCAAAGCGGTAGGCGTGAACGGTAAACCAACCCCACGTCGTCTGTTCAAAGATGAACGTGAAGGCCTCAAATGCCTTACGAGTGCCGAGCCAAACGTACTTGCACTTGCGGCGATCGAGGTCCGGCTCGAAATGGTCGGCATACAGCGCTCGAATGCGGCTGTTGGCCCCGTCCGCGGCCACGATCAGATCGGCGTCGCGATAAGGCGCAAGGTCGCTCACCTCACACTCGAAGACGAGTTCCACGCCCAGCGACTGCGCGCGTTCCTGCAAGATGTTCAACAACTTCTTGCGCGCGATGCCTGAGAAGCCGTGCCCCCCCGAGGTGATAACCCTCCCCTTGAAGTGGATGTCGATATCGTCCCAATGGGCGAAGCTCGCGACGATAGCATCGTGCGTTTGCGCATCCCGCTCGCGCAGATTGCCCAGAGTTTGATCCGAGAATACGACGCCCCAACCGAAGGTGTCGTAAGGGCGGTTGCGCTCCAGTACCCGGACGCGATGCAAAGGATACGCCTTCTTCGTCAGGATCCCAAAATACAATCCGGCCGGCCCCCCGCCCACGATGTTAACCCGCATCGTTACAACGCGTAGTCGATCGTGACGGGAGCATGGTCGGAGAAGCGTTGCTGCTTGTAGATCGCCGCGTTTTCTACGCGGCCGCGCAGCTCCGGCGAGATCAGCTGGTAGTCAATGCGCCAACCGAGATTGTTTTGCCACGCCTTGGGCCAGCCGGCCCACCACGTGAACTGCTTGAGTTCTCTGTTGACGACGCGAAAGGCATCGACCCAACCCATTTCATCGATGACCCGGTCAAACCACGCCCGCTCGTCCGGTAAAAAACCAGTGACGTTCGCGCAACTACGCGGGCTAAAGACGTCGATCTCTCTATGCGCGATGTTGAAGTCGCCGCACAAGATGTAGCTGCGACCGTCGGCCCGCATGCGTTCGAGCTCGGGAAGGAACCGCGCTAAAAAATCGTATTTGACGGCCTGTCGTCGCGGTCCGGAGGTGCCCGAGGGAACATAGAGCGACACGATGCTCACGCTGCTGAAGTCCGCTTGCACGAAGCGTCCCTCGGCGTCGATATCGGGCCAACCCAGCCCCCGGACGATGCGATCGGGCTCTCGGCGTGCGTAAAGGGCCACGCCGCTGTAGCCTTTCTTTTGCGCGTCTACGAAAAAACCGGTGTATCCGGGCACCGTCAAGGCTTCGGGCGGCAATTGATGCTCCTGCGCTTTGGTTTCTTGCAGGCAGAAAACGTCCGGCTCTTGTGCAAGCAGCCACGCAAAGCAGCCCTTGCGCACCGCGGCACGGATCCCGTTCACGTTGAGGGTAATGACTCGCACGACGTCTTTTTCATTTTGGCTCGCCCATGAAGATCACCCACGTCGCGAAGTCGTCGCTGAAATTCGTAAAACGATGCTCGACCTGCGCCTCGACGAAGAGCACGTCGCCGGGCACGAATGCAAACGGCCGGCCGGCAATCGTTAACGTTCCCGTTCCTCGTGCAATGATGTAGAGCTCATCGCGCGAATGCGGGGTCTGCAAATCGCTGTTTTTCGGAACGTAGAACTTCAGTTCGGCTGCACCGAGTTGCGCGAGCTGGAAAGAAAAGCCACCGGGCTCGGGCGAGCGGCTCAGCGCCTCCGCCAGCGCGAAGCGGTTCACCGCTTGCGGACTAGCGTCAGCCCGTCTCCGATCGGAACCATCGTAAGGTCAACGCGCTCATCGCGCCCGAGCTTCGCGTTCAGCGCACGCAGCGCTTGCGTACTTGCCTCTCGATTGTCGGCCTGTGCTACGCGCCCGTCCCAAAAAACGTTGTCGATCGCGATCGCTCCGCCACCTCGCAGCAGTTCGAGGCAGCGCTCGTAATACGCGTCGTAATTCGTCTTGTCGGCGTCGATGAACGCAAAATCAAAGGTTCCCGCGGCGCCCACTTCCAGCAGCTCATCGAGCGTTTGCACTGCGGGCGCGATTCGCAGGTCGATCTTGCTCGCCACGCCCGCCCGCTCCCAATATCGCCGTGCCACGGCAGTATACTCGGCACTGACATCGCACGCGATGATGCGCCCATCAGCCGGCAACGCCAGCGCCACCGCCAAGGAGCTATACCCCGTAAAAACGCCGACTTCCAAACATTGGCGTGCGTCCGTGATTTTTACCAGAAACTGCATGAACTGGCCTTGATCGGGTCCGATCTGCATCCCGGCGTCATCCGGGAGCAGCCGGTGCGTTTCTTCACGCAACTCGCGCTGCACATCGGTCTCGCGCAACGAAACGTCGCAAACGTACTCGTACAGGTTATCGGGGAGGAAAGCAGTGCGGCTCATCGAGTGCGGGAGTTGGCCGCCGTCACCTAAAAAGCCCGCCGGGCATGGCAAAGAACTCGGCTGCAACGTACGACGCGATCATCATTGGCGCCGGGCACAACGGCCTCGTGACGGCCGCTTATCTGGCCCGCGCAAAATGGAAGGTGCTCGTGTTGGAACGGCGGCACGTTGTGGGCGGTGCGTGCGTCACCGAAGAAACGTTTCCGGGCTTCAAAGTTTCGACCGCGGCCTACGTCAACAGCCTTTTTCGTCCTGAAATCGTGCGCGAGCTGCGCCTGCACGACTACGGCTTCGAACTCCTTGAGCGCAATCCAGCCTCGTTTTCACCATTTCTCGACGGACGGTACCTGATGCTGGGTTCAGATCAAGCACACAACGTGAGCGAAATCGGTAAGTTCAGCCCGCGCGATGCGGCAGCCTATCCGAAATACGAAAGGATGTTGGAACGTGTCGCGCAGGTCGTGGAGCCAACGCTCACGCAGACGCCGCCGAACGTGGCACGCCCCGGCGCCGGCGATCTCATAAAGATGGCAAAGCTCGGACGCGCGCTGCAAAAGCTTGGGCCGGCGATGGGCGAGGCACTCGAGGTCCTGACCGGCTCCGCGCGCACAATTTTGGACCGCTGGTTCGAATGCGAAGAACTCAAGGGCACGCTCGCCACGGATGCCATCATCGGCGCCTTCGCCGCGCCTTCGATGCCGGGCACGGCTTACGTTCTCTTCCATCACGTCATGGGCGAGACGCACGGGAAGCGTGGCGTATGGAGCTACGTCAAAGGCGGGATGGGCGGCTTAACGCAGGCCCTCGCAAAAGCAGCCGCCGATTTGGGCGTCGAGATCCGCACGCAAGCCGAGGTAGCGAAGATCATCCTCAAGGGCAATGCCGCGACCGGCGTCATGCTGAGCGCCGGCGACGAGCTCTCGGCGCGCAAGGTTGCCAGCAACGCCGATTGCCACGTCACGTTCACGAAGTTGCTCGATGCCGCAATGCTTCCACCGGACTTTCGCGAGGCGATCGAGCGCATCGACTATCGCAGCGCATCCCTGAAGATCAACGCGGCCCTATCCGCCCTGCCGAACTTCACGGCATGTCCGGGCAACAGCGCGCCCGGGCCTCAGCATCACGGCACGATCCACCTGTGTCCGGACCAAGATTTCATCGAGCGGGCCTACGACGACGCCAAATACGGACACCCCTCGAAAGAACCCGTGGTCGAGTTCCAGATTCCGTCAGCAGTCGACCCGAGTGTGGCGCCGCCGGGAAAGCACCTCATGTCGATGTTCGTGCAATACGCTCCCTATAAGCTCAAGGATGGGGCGTGGACCGCGCAGCTCAAGGATCAATTCGCCGACCGCTGCTTCGAGATCGTCGAGCGCTACGCACCGGGCTTCACGCAATCCGTGATCGCGCGCCAAGTGCTCAGCCCGCTCGATTTGGAACAAACCTTCAACCTGACCGGCGGCAACATTTTTCAAGGCGCCATGGGACTGCACCAGCTCTTCATGTTTCGACCGGTGCCCGGCTTTGCCGGCTACCGCACGCCGATTCGCGGACTCTACCTTTGCGGTTCGGCGGCCCATCCTGGAGGCGGCGTAATGGGGGCGGCCGGCAGGAACGCGGCGCGGGAGATGTTGCGGCGTTGATTCGTGCCGGCCTAGCTGCGATTCCGATCGCGATGCTGACGGTTGCCGTACCATTCGTCAACCGCCTCGAACCTCGAATCTTCGGCTTGCCTTTCATCCTCGCGTGGATAGCGTTTTGGGTCTTCGTTAGCCCCCTCTTCCTCTATACGATTTACCGCATCGACGCCCGCAGATGAGCCCTGCCGCGGTCGCGCTCTCGATCGTTGCGGCGACCGTGGTCGGCACGATCGTCTTCGCACTGATCGGCATGGGCCGATTGCCGAGCACGCCGGCGCAATACATCGTGGGCGGCCGCTCGTTCGGAGCGCTCTTCCTATGGATCTTGTTGGCGGGCGAAATCTATACGAGTTTCACGTTTCTGGGCGCCGCCGGCTGGGCGTACGGCAAAGGCGCACCGGCATTTTACATCTTGGCTTACGGAACGGTCGCCTACATCATCTCGTATTTCTTGCTGCCGCCGATCTGGCGTTTAGGCAAGGAACGCGGGTTATTGACGTCGGCGGATTTCTTCGTCGATCGCTACGGCAGCCGCTGGCTCGGCGGGGCGATTGCGATCGTGCAATTCCTGTTGATCGTGCCGTACGTGACCTTGCAATTGACGGGCATGCAGATCTTACTCACGCTCGCCGGCTACGGAAGATACAATGCAACGGTTGCCGTGGGGATCGCCTTTTTGATCATGGCGTTCTTCGTTTTCACCGCGGGCCTGCGCGGAACTGCTTGGGCGAGCGTCATCAAAGACGCGCTCGTCCTAGGGGCGGTCATCTTTGCCGGCATCTTCTTGCCGATCCACTTCTTCGGCTCGCCCGCCGCTCTGTTCGATCGCCTGCTCGTGGCACACCCAAGTTGGCTGACGCTGCAGTCCGCCGGCGATTATCCGCCCATCTGGTACGTTTCGACCGTGCTGCTCACCGCGGTCGGATTTTACATGGGGCCGCACAGCTTTGCCGCGGTCTACTCGGCGAACAGCGCCGACACGCTACGTCGCAATGCGATTTTCTTGCCGCTCTACCAGCTGGTCCTGATGCTGATGTTCTTTGCAGGGTTTACGGCGCTGCTGATCGTGCCCGGCCTGCGCGGCGCCGACGCCGACCAATCGTTCATGCTGGTGGTGCAGCACTTTTACGCGCCGTGGGTATTGGGCCTTGTTGCCGGCGCGGGGGCGCTGGCAGCCCTCGTTCCCGCGTCGGGGCAGCTGCTCGGAGCAGCCAGCGTGCTCTCGAAGAACGTGCTGGGCGATCTCTTCAACATCGCAACGACGGACCGCGCGCGAACGGCGGCTACGCGCCTGCTCGTCGTCGTGATTGCGATCTTGGCGCTGGGTCTTTGGCTGAGCGCCCGCACCACGCTCGTGGACCTATTGCTGCTGTACTACAACGGCATCACGCAAATGGCACCGGGCGTGGTCTTCGGCTTGGTATGGCCGCGCGTCCGAGGGGTTGCCGTCGCGGCTGGGATCGCGGCTGGACTGATCGTGGTCGCGATCTTGCACTACGGGCCCGCGCTCAACGCCCACGGTCTGAATATCGGCTTCTTTGCTCTCGGGATCAATCTCGTGATTTGCGTCGGCATCACGCTGCTCACCAAACAAAAAGCCCGCTGAGATTCAGCGGGCTTTGATTTTACGTACCTTAACGGGTGGCGGTTTTACCGATACGACGGCCGCGAAGCAAAGCAATCGCGGCAATAGACCGGCTTGTCGCCACGCGGCTGGAACGGAACTTCCGCTACGCCGCCGCACTGGCTGCAGGTGGCGGTGAACATTTCACGCGCGCGCCCGCCGCCCGAGCCCATACCGCCGCCCTGGCTGCGCATTGCTTTGCGCGCCTGACGACAATCGGGACACCGATTCGGCTTATTCTGGAAACCTTTGGATGCGTAAAACTCCTGCTCTCCGGCAGTGAATGCAAACTCACGACCGCAATCAACGCAGTTCAACTTTTCATCAACGTACACTAACGAGACTCTCCTTAGACTGGATAACTAATGGTTGGATTCGACTCGCCTAGTACTTGAAAAGTGACCGTGCGGAGCTTCGAAACCTGGGGTCATCCTACCATGCGAGTGCCGCAAAAGCAAACAAAGCGGCCACCGCGGCCGCCGGCCAATTGGCTTGCTTGCTTGCTTATCCGAGGCCTCGCGGTTGGAGCGCAGCGAATAGATTTCTATGGCCACAATCGCTCTGCCCGCTGATCTGCGCGACGAGGTGATCGCCACTCGCCGCTCGATTCACATGCATCCGGAACTCGGCTTCGAAGAGATCGAAACTTCGCAGCTTGTGGCTGACCGGCTGCGCAAGTTGCGTTACGACGTGCACACCGGCATCGCCCAAACGGGCGTCGTCGGCGTCATGCGTGGAAGCGCCCCAGGCCGAACGATCATGCTGCGCGCCGACATGGACGCGCTGCCGATCAGCGAGGAAAACGCGCACGACTTTCGCTCTCGAGTCGACGGCAGAATGCACGCCTGCGGGCATGACGGACATGTTGCAATCCTCTTAGGCGCAGCTGCGCTGATCGCTGACCGCAAAGACCAGCTGACGGGCACGGTCTGCCTGCTCTTTCAGCCCGCGGAAGAAGGCAAAGGGGGCGCCCAGCGGATGATCGAGGAGGGGGTGCTGGAGCGCTTCGGCATCGAGCGAGCTTACGGCTTACACCTTTCGTCGCGGCACCCGGTCGGCACGCTGGGCTTCCGCGAAGGTCCGTTTTACGCGTCGAGCGATTCGATCGAAATCGGAATCTCGGCACGCGGCGGTCACGGCGCGATGCCGCATGAAACCGCCGATCCCATCGTTACCGCGGCGAACTTCATCACGTCGGTCCAGCAGATCGTTTCCCGCTCGATCGATCCGATTGAACCCGCAGTCATAACGATCGGGTCGATCCATAGCGGCACGATCCACAACGTGATTCCAGGCTCGCTGCAGATGCTCGGCACGGTGCGCGCCTTTTCGAACGACGTTCGTAACGCGATGCCGGAAAGGATCGAACGCGTGCTCAAATCGTGCTGCGAGATATCGGGCGCCGAGTTCGACTTTTCGTACCTGTGGCGCTATCCGGTCACCGAGAGCGATCCCGACCAGACGCGCTACGCGCGCAGGCTCGCCACGACGCTTGGCGAGGAGCGGGTAATGGACGTTGAGCCGCTGATGGGCGCTGAGGATTTCTCATATTTTGCGCAGCGGGTACCGGCGTGTTTTTACGCGCTCGGAGCGCAAGGCGGTCCATCGACGGCGAATCCGCACCATAGCAGCACGTTCGATATTGACGAGCGAGCTTTGGAAGTCGGGGTGCAGATGATGACCGCGCTAGCTTTTGACGCGCCGCGCCATGCGCCGTAAGGATGCCGGTTCCGACGATCCCCGACCGATACGCAGCCCCTTCGCTCTCGGACTACCTGGAGGTCATGACGCGGGCCGTCTTTCAGGCGGGCGTCAGTTGGGCCATGATCGCGCAGCGCTGGGATGCATTCCGTAGCGCCTTCTCCAATTTCGATGTCGCCCAGGTCGCTTCGCTCGGCGAAGGGGACTTCGAGCGCCTTCTGCGGGAAAACGCGATCTTGCACAGCCCTAAAAAAGTGCGAGCGACGGTGACAAACGCGCAAACGATCCTGGCCCTGGATAAACAACATGCCGGGTTTAGGAATTACTTGCGCGCATTTCGCTCATACGATGAGCTCTGCGCCGATCTGCGCAAACGCTTCAAATTCATGGGGCCGATGAACGTGTGGTATTTTCTCTTCCGGGTCGGGGAAGGCGTGCCGCGCTTCGAGGACTGGGTGCAAACGATTCCCGGCGATCACCCGCGCATGCGCGAAATGGTCGAAAAAGCGCGCGCCGACGGCACCTTCACGGGCTAAAGACGACGGCGTTTATGGTTTGACGGGTGCCGGGGTAGGCGCTGTGCCAGGCGGTTGCGCGTTTGGCCCGCCAGGCGGTTGCGCGTTTGGGCCACCAGGCGGAGCGTTTCGGATGATGTACAAGCCGAGTTTGGGTGCATAGTTCACCGCCGGCGGACGCGCGCCGTCGAAGCCGGCGGCCTTGATCTCATCCGTCGTCGCGGCTGCGACGCGGCCGCAGTTCAAGAGCGACGGAAGCGCAGCGAGATCGTCGTTGTCGAGCTGGTACCACGAGCCAGCGGTCGCCGAATGGGGCGTGACCTTCCAACTCTGCAACGCTTTGCCCGAGGCGAAATACGCCTTCAATTCACCAAGCAATCTCTGCGCCGCCGGCTTGATGTCGCTCGTGCAAGCATCGTTGGCGCGTACCTGGAAGGGGCTGCTCGGCGCGCTCGTCGGCAAACGGTAAAGCCTGAAGCTCTGCTGTCCTGCTTGCTGTACGGGCCGTGCGATGTAAAATCCAACGGCGGGCATGAACTCGAGCGATGGCCGGAAGAAGAGCGAGCTCTTCGGCTGGTAGAGCCCGCGACTTTGCACGTCTTCGGGCTGCGCAAGATGGATGGCGATGCAGGCCGGCAGCGCCTGCAGATTCGCCACGCGGCGTTGGACTTCCAAGCTTAACGCGTAGGACGCTCCCATCTTATGGTACAGAACGTTTACGCCCGCAAGCTGAGGCGCGCCGGGAACGGCGTCCGGATAGCCGCTCGCCGTTTTAGCGGCTTCAATTTTTGCAGCGTATGCCTTGAGCTGATCCAAGAACGGCTGGACGGCTTTCTGACCGTCCGGCGTGCACTGCGCGTTAGACGATACGACCGCAAACGGATCGGCCGGCGGCGATGTTGGCAACGGCGTAAAGTTGAAATTGCGTGCAGGGCCGCCCGGACCGCCGGGGCCTCCGGGCCCGCCTGGACCGCCCGGTCCGAAGCCCGCGTTCTCGCCGCCGCCAACGCCTTGCCGAACCAGAGTTGGGCTCGTGCTGCGAGAGTTTGCTGCGGCGCCGAATGGCACCGTATAGGTTACAGTAAACTGACGCGGCGAGTTGGGGCGAGCGATCGTGGCGATCTCTTGACCGCCAAGGGTCGTGTATGGCACCGCCCCCACGTTGGTCGCGAAGATCCCGCCGTACGCGTTGAAGATATTGTTGGCAGCGAACGTGAGGTCGCCATGCGTCATGTGCACGTTGAACCCGGCATCGATGACGGTGTAGGCGGGCAGATTTTGGGAGTTGTTCGACCCCACGTATTGCGCGGAGACAAGCTCTTCAACCGTAGAATGCGGCGCTTTATAATCCAGCGTGATCCCGGCCTTATGGAGCGGCGTGTTCGGCAATTGCGCGCCCGGGATCACGATCGAATATGGGTTGTTGATCCGCGGATCGCCCGAGTTGGCTTTGGCGACCGTAATGTTGTAGTAGGGTTGAACGTTCAGGTTCCCGAGGGTGAGGTTTGCCGCGAGTTGCGCTCCCTCGTAGACCCGTTGCACGCCGCCGATCGGGACGCTGAAATACACGTTTTGCGCGCCGAAAGGCACACTCGGGCCCGCATTACAACCGCCCGGCGAATCATAGACCCCTTGCACGAGCCCGAAATAACCGGGCGGGACGCTCGAGCTGAGGACCGTCCCATTGACGAGCGTCGGCAGGATCGTGCCGTTTTGCACTTGACGATAGACTTGCGCGCTTACCAGACCGTTGTGAAAACTGTGCGCGTAGCCAAGACGCGCTGAGGTCGAAGAGCTCGCTCCGGGCTGATCGCCCGGTGCACTCCCGTAAGCGACATCACCGTTGCAATCAAACCGCAGCGATTGCGGGTCGCTCAAAATTCCGTTGGGGCCAATGTGCGCGGCCACCCCGCCGATATCGTAGGTTGCGCTGTAGGTATCGGCGGATGTCGGCGTCCAGGTCGCGCCTACGCCCGCCAGCAGCGAAGTCGGCGCGTTGGTGGCTTGGCTCAGGCCGATGTGATCGTTCAGTTTTAACTTGGCGTTGGAGCGAATCGCGTCGTTGACGCTCAGGCTGCTGTAACCGGTCGTCGCCGTGCCGGTGACGTAGGGTTGTGCGAGCGGGATTAGCGGGGTCGTGTTCGAGGTCGTGCTCGTCGAGTTCAGGCTGACGCTGATCGTGTGCCGCTCTTTGGCCGGCAACGTCGCGTTGACCGTAAACCCTTTCGAAGTCGTGTCGGTCAAGAACCCAGTCGGATCGGGAATGCCGTTGAGGTAGCGGTTGAGCAAGTCACGATCAAACTTGACCGAATTCTGGTAGATCGAGGCCTGGACCGCCGTTTCCCCGATAAGCGCGCTATCCGTTAACGCAAAGAGCGAAAAATGACTGGCGATCGTGTTGTCCGGCCCGTAGCCGCAAGGCAGCGGCCCGGTGATTTGCAAGCAGAGTAACGAGTTTGACTGGTTCGTATCGAGATACGTCGCACTGAGCGTTTGCGATTGGCCAAGCCGATAGCGCAGCTTGAGCAGATCGCCCTGCACGTCGTTGATGCCGTCGTGTTCGTAATCGAGGCCGCTCGCATCGAGAAAATGCATACCGTTGGCAAGACTGGGCGTGCTGCGCGACGTGTGTTGCACCGCGATACCGAGGTTACCGAGCGATCCGGTCTCAGAAAATGACCAGTATCCTTTGCCGTATGAGCCGGCACTCAGGCTCGCGCTGCCCTGCCATGACAACGTGGGTTCAAGCGTGCGAAAATTAACGCCGCCGCCCAAGCCGCCGGTTTGTGGACCGAACGAGACCGAAGCGCCGCGGAAGAGATCCGAACTGATCTGCGCCAAGTTACCGGCCGAGCCGGGAGCGTTGAGCGGGATGCCGTCCATCGACAACGCGGTTTGGCTGGCATCGTGCCCTTCTAAGGACACCGTTTGCGTCGCGTCGCTGTCGTTGCTGGAGGTCGTGACCGAAACGCCGGACAGTTTGTTGAGCGCATCGGCCAGCGTGTCCGACAGTTTGCGCTGCGCGCTCGTATCGCTCACCGACGAGGTTGAAATGCTGGCCGTCGAATGCACGACCACGCTGCCGATCACTTGAAGCTGCTCGCTCTTGGCAAGCGCAACGGAAATCGTAACCGTTTTGCCGTTGAAGCTTTCGAATTGTTCGGAGGTGACCATCTGGTAGCCGCGCTTGAACACCCGAGCCGTGTAGATACCATCGGGCACATCGGTAAATTTTACGGAGCCGGTTGCCCCCGAAAATTCACTCGTGATCACTGGGCCATTGAGCAGGACGCGCGCCATATCGACTGGCGCTTTGCTCTGGCTGTCGACGACATCGATGACGATCTGGCCGCTATCGACCTGCGCGAGAGCCGAAAACGGAGCCCCACTTAGAAACAGCGCAGCGGCGAGTAGGATGCCGACCACCCGTTTTGATGATGTACGTCGTCTCATCTCGTTCTTATCAGCCGCGCCGTGAATGTTCAGTCACTTACCGAGCTATCGCACAATTCGAGCCATTGTGAGACCTTATAGCAATGCGACTTGAGAATTTGCTGTGCGCAGGCCGAGTTTAGACGGTGATCGTAACGGTCGTGCCTTGGCCCGGGGCGCTGTCGATGCGAATTTCGCCGCCTGCGCGGTCAACCGCACGCTTGGCGATCGCCAGACCCAACCCCGTTCCGCTGATCTCACCGCGCGCATCACCGCGGTAGAAACGCTCGAAGGCATGTAAACGTTCGGGTTCCGCCATGCCGGGTCCATCGTCGCGGACCATGATTGCGGTTTTACCGTCCTCGCGATAAGCCCGCAAATGAATCGCCGCGCCCGGCGCATACTTTAGCGCATTCTCCACGATGTTCCAAACCGCTTCGCCCAATTCGGTGCGATCGGCAACGACCTGCGAGGCGCCGTCCAGGCTGTAGTCGATTTGTCGCTCGCCGTCCACACGCCGCGCGGCGTCGCACTGGCTACGGAGAAGCTCGCCCAGGTTGATCGTCTCCTTGCTTGGCGGTGCTTCTGCATCCAAGCGAGCGAGGCGCATCAGGCGATCGATCAGCGAGCGCATGTGCTCTTTCTCGATTGCCATGGTGCCCAAGATCTGCTTGGCAACCGTGGGTTCGGCGACCGCTCCGCGCCGCAGGACATCGATGTAGCCCGCAATCACCGTGAGCGGCGTGCGCAGCTCGTGTCCAGCATCCGCCACGAATCGTCGCATGCGCTCTTCCGTCTGACGGCGCTCCGCCATCGCGGCTGCAACATTGGCGGCGGCCTCATTGTACGCCGTCGTGAGCGATGCCATTTCTTCGCCTTCTGCTAAGAGGAACCGCTGCTGCGCGTATTCGCCGCGCGCCAGCGCGTGCAGCGCTTGCGCGACGTCCTGCAGCGGTCGCAAGGCTTGTTTTGAAAAGTACCAGCCTAAAAGCCACGCTAGCGCGATCGCAACAATAGCGATCGTGACGATGATCTTCCAATACGGGAGCAGGGCAACCCAGATCAAGCCGAACGAGGGCTCGAATGCAACAAAACCGCCGTCCACCATCGCCAGACCAATGGGCTCGTTATGCAGACCTCTGGGTCGGCCGAGCATTTCGCGCAACATTAGACGTTGGCCGGAACTGCCGACGCGGTTAAGCATCGGCGGTGGAGGCACCCCGGGGCCAGACAACATTCGCGGGCGCAGATCGCGATCGCCGGCCAGGTACTTTCCTCTACTATCGAAGACGGCGATGCTCAGCCCAATACCACCGAGCTGATCGACAATGCGCGGGGCGGCGGCTTTCAGTGAGATCCCTTGCGCCTTGTATTGATCGACGAGGATGCGCGCTTCTTCGTGTTTGGCGATCAGCACGTCACCGGTCAAGGCGCCCAACTTGGAGACGAGCACGAGCGATGAGGCGATGATCACGAAGAGCACGATCACGCCGAGCATCAGAGCATAGGTCGTCGCCAACCGAGTTGCGATCGATTTACGCAAGGCCGTAACCGACTCCGCGAACGGTGCGCAAGATCGAGGCTTCTCCATTGCGATCGAGCTTGTTGCGCAAATAGGAAATGTACGTTTCGACGATATTCGTACCGCCTTCGAAGTCGTGTCCCCACACGAGCTCGAGCAGATGATCTTTATTAAATACGCGGCGAGGTTCACGCATAAAAACCGCGAGCAGCTCAAACTCGCGTTGCGTGAGTTCAACCGCTCCCTCACCGCGAAAGACTTCGTGGGTCTCCAAATTCAACGAAAGGTCGTGCCACTGCAGCGTGAGATCCTCGACCAGCTGAGGCCGGCGCAGCGCCGCGCTCAGTCGGGCGATCAGCTCCTCAAATTGAAACGGCTTGACCAGATAGTCGTCCGCGCCGCCGGTAAAACCGGCGACCTTATCGCCCAGTTCGCCCTTTGCGGTAAGCATCAGGACCGGCGCATGCGTGATCTTACGCAGCATTGGAAGTAGCGCAAAGCCGTCGATCTTGGGCATCATCACGTCGAGCACGATCACCTCGGGTTCCCACTCGCGCACGAGGGAAAGGGCTTGCTGGCCATCCGCAGCCGTGCGGACCGCAAACCCTTCGCGCTCAAGACCCAGCTCGAGCATTTCGCGCACGAAACGATCGTCATCGACGACCGCTACGCGTGAACGTGCAGCCATATTGCTTATGGGTGCATTTCGGGGCGCATGTGCGCCATTGCTCCCATCAACAGATAGCCGCCGGCATCCTCGGCGTGGTTCCGGCCCACGCCCATGTGCCCACGCATCGGCATCTGGTCGAGCGTCTTCGCTTGATCGGCATTCAGTAGGGGCTTGATTTGATTGATCGCCGACTGGTGGAGTGCAACGACCTTCGTGCGCGCGTCGCGTCCGATTGCATCGACGGCCTGGCTCTCGCCCGGCGTGAGTACCGCATCGATTTGACTGATGAATTGGCGGTGTTGCGCTCGGATTGCCGACATCGGCCCATTGTGCGGCGGGGAAGCACCATTTGGGCCACCCGGCGGCATGTGGGATGGCATTTCGCTGGGCATTGCTGCCTTCGCCTGATCGATGATTTGCTGCACCTTGGCGCGATGATCCGCCGAAAGGGCGGCCATTTCACGGCCGTGCGCGTCTTGAACGATAGAACGCATTTGATCGAATGAAGACTTCATAATTGGTTGAATTTTTTGCCGCTGGTCCGGGGTCAGATGCAATCGTTCCCCGCCCATCGGACCGCCGGCCATCGGCGCCGCCGCCGGCACGCCGGCCATCGGCCCGGCCCCCGGCGCGCCGGTCGTCGGTCCGCCCGACGTTTGCGCGCAAGCGGGCATGGCAAGAGCTGCGGCCGCAAGGACGGCCATAAGTGCGTGTTTCATGTCCTCGATTGTGGGCGTGTTTTCTCAAGGCCGGCTGAGAAAGGCCCCGCCGGCCGAACGCCCAGTTATCCTCAGGCGGCCTTCAGTCCGCCTCCCCAAATCTGGAAACGGTGCTCGGCGATCAATGCGGCTCGGGAGATCTCCTCTAGAGGGTGGACCTGTAAGGTTACGCCTCGAGCTGCCAACCCGGACAGGACCGACTCATCGGGCACCCAGCGGGCGTACAGGTGTACTTCGGAGACGTCCGAGCCCTCAGCCAAGATCCGAACCACATCGTCGAACCCGCACGCCCCAGCCGCCAGCAGCCGCGTACTGACCGTTGCCTCAAAGCGGCCAACGCTAAAACCTGAAACGAGTGCCAAAAGCCGGCGGACTTCCAACAGCGACCCACCTTCGAAATCGACCAGCACGGCGGACGGCCGGCAATCGCTAACGAGCTGAGCATGCAGACTGGCCCCTGTGATCTTGCTGCGCTCACCGGCCTCGAGGATGGCGCCGCTGCCGATGAAGTACTCTTCCATGCGCCTTAGTATGGGGATCGACAGTGCCAACTGGGTGGCATTCGCAGAACTGTCTAAATATAGACATGTATTACATGTTGGATTATAATGGGACTGATGACACCCGCAACCGCAGTCGCAAGGCGTGCCCGAACATCAGCCACTCCGCCTGATCTTCTCCATGATCCGGGGCGCGCGTCAGGGCCGGCCATCAGGACCTTTGAGCGGATCGCCGATTCGTGGCGATTGCGTCCGGCGCAGCGCCAGGCGCTTCTGGGCATCCCGCGTTCGACACATTTCAAATATGTGCGCGATCCAGCCAGCGCAAGGTTGTCGCCTGATACGCTCGAGCGCATTTCGTACATACTTGGGATCTATAAGGCGCTGCAAATCCTTTTGCCTCGCCCCGACGCCGCCGATGCGTGGGTTCGTCATCCGAATGCTGCGCCTAGCTTCAACGGGCATGCGCCGCTCGACCTCATGCTCGCGGGCAAGGTCGCCGATCTTTATCTCGTTCGTCGATATCTGGATGGTCAGCGCGGTTGGTAGTCGCCCTTCAACGACGCCAGGGATACCGCATCATTCCATCGCGCTTTCCAACGACTGGAATCTTCGATCGCGTGAGCGACCCGACGGATCTAGAAACTGTCATCGCGCTCGAGTCGGCAACCAATCCACGCATACTGTTGGAAGCCGGCAACCTCTCTCTGATTGCGCCGGCTGAACGAATCAGCGGTCCCGGAACAACGCCCATCATGGGTGCGTTCAGCAATGCATTGCCCAGTCGGTTCTCGGACGGAACGTTTGGCGTTTATCACGCCGCGCACAAGCAGACCACCGCCGTTGCTGAAACGCGGTTTCATCGGGAACGGCTCCTGCGTGACGCAGGTTACGGCGCAGAAGATCTCGATATGCGCGTCTATTCATGCACGATGACGGGCATGTTCCACGATCTGCGTAAAGGGCCGCGCACATCGTCTCTTTATGATCCGGCTTCTTACGCAGCCTCGCAGGCCTACGGCGTCAAACTACATCAAAAGAACAACGTCGATGGAATTGTTCATCGCGCGGTACGGGACTGGGAGAATCACGGCGAGGTCCTCGTCGCGTTTCGTCCCCGGTGCGTTGATCATGCGATCCCGATCGGCTATTTGCAGTATCGGTGGGATGGGGAACGTATCTACGACGTCTTGCAAGTCGCGCAACTGCAAGCGTAAGGTAAGCGGCGCGCCGAACCCTACGCCGTAGATAGTTCCAGCAGCGGTCGCCGCCTTGCCCCCGATACTAAGAGCGCCACGAGCTGATCAACGATCTCAGGATCCCACTGCGTGCCGCGCCCGTGCTGTAACAATTCGAGCGCGCGACGGGCGGGAATTGCCGGCTGACGGCGGCTGCCCGAAATCATCGATTGGAAAGCATCACTAACAGCCAACAGTCTTGCTTCAAATGGTATGCCGTATCCGAAGAGCCCGTCAGGAAACCCGAGGCCGTCGAAGCGCTCGTGGTGCGACCGAACGACGACTGCGCAATGTTGCAACGCCGGTATCTGGTTGAGGATGTGTTCCGAAATTATTGGGTGCGTACGCGCAGTCGAGCTTGCGGCGTCCGTAAGCGAGTTTTCTTCGAACAAAACATCGTCGGAAAGACCAATCTTTCCGACGTCGTGAACGAGCGCGCACAGCTCGACGTAGCCACTTCCCGCGGGTGAAAGGCGCATCGCGCTCGCAAGACGACGCGCCCACTGAGCGGTTCCTTTGCTGTGAGAATACGTTGCCTCATCGCGCGCTTTGACCATTGCGAGCAGACTTGTAGCGACGAGAAAGGATTGAGCGCTCACGTGCAACTCGCGATATTAGCCGAGATTCGGCGGGACGATCAGTATGATGTGGTGCACCAGGGCGAGAAAGGCGACAATGAACGTGTGCATTCAGGATTCCTCCGTAGAAACTGTGTGATTTTCAGAGCTTAGCAGGGCAACGACCGCGTGTCCCTAGTCACATATGGGTAGGCTCGTCAGGCTGGCTAGGGGCTTTAAGAAAGGATACCTTCTCTTCTGGCGATTGCTAGGGCCTCGGTACGCCCGCTGCACCCCAGTTTTGCGATCGCCGCTCGAATGTGCGCGTGGATGGTGTGAACGCTGCGACTGCTTTCCTGTGCGATGTGTTTCGTGCTGTAGCCGTCAGAAAGCGCCTTGAGGACAGCCAGTTCGCAGGGAGTAAGCTCAGGCGGCGATCGGCGCTGTGCCGCAACGCGCCGGAAGGCCGCCTCGATCAAGAGCGCATATCCGCCGTACCCAAGGCGCCCGAGTTCTTTTAGGCTTTGCGAAAGTCGCTCTTCATAGGGCCCGCCTCGAGTTATCTGACAAAGCGCCACAACGGCCTCTTCGAATGAAATAATGACGGGATCACTCACCGAACCCCTTACACTACGAGCCAACCTAACCGCGGCGGTTGTTCGGCGCGCCAGCCCCAGCGCAAGCGCGCACAGCAATCTTGTTATTTCAACATGACGCGCCTGGTCTGGTGCGCGCACTTCTACCGCACTGGCGTCTTCGAGCGCCTTATCCACAAAACGCAGCGCCGCCGCCCTGCAGTCATCGGCCGCGAGGTATAGCGCGCATTCGGCGCGGCGCAACGCTCGGACCGTTGCAAATACCTGCTTGTCACATACGCCCGACGCTAGACGGTGCGCATCGCCGAAACGACCTTCCCAACTAGCTCGCAGTGCTCTCAACGGAAGAATCAGTGCCAGCCGGAGCGTATCGCTTGTTTGCATGGCTGCGATATCGTCTTCGATCGCTTGCATGCGGTCCACATTGCCGCGCCGCGCTTCGATTTCGTACATTTGGAACAGCGCGGTCTGCCGGCCCAGGCGATCACCACCCTTTGCGGCGCACGCAGCGTTTTGCTCGGTGTACCAGAGCGTCTTGGCGACATCCTCATCGCAGGTCATCTCGGTGACGGCAAGCACGCTGTAAGCGCGTGCTGCCATTATGAAGTAGCCGAACTGCTCCGCGAGCCGCACGCACTCCAGCGAGCTTTTCTTGGCAGTATCGTATTCGCCAACGTAAAACGATGCGAAACCGACACGCTGGAGCGCCCGCATCCTGGCTTCTTCGCTCTCGCAATAATCGGAAAGCTCCAGCGCCTGGTGCACGAGCGGGGCAGCTAGGTCTTTGCGACCTGCCAGCGCGTGCGAACTCGCCAGCGCACCGATCGCTTCTGCGCGCAGATCGGGCGGCAAACCATCCGACACCAGCATTGGCTCAAGATTCGCGCACTCGTCCTTATCTTGGTTGGTAAGCAAGACTAAGAGCCGAATCGCAACCGAGGCCTTGAACGTCGGGTCTTCGCTCAATGAAATGGCGCGTTTGTAGAGATGCTCGGCGCTGTCGAATCGCCCTGCGATCATCTCCGCGGAAGCACGAATCGCCAGCACGCTCGGATTTCTGTTTTGCACCGTTTTCGGAAGCAGTGACGCGGCGCGGCTTACCGCGTCCCCGTGCCCGTGTTCGATCAGGTCCAAGCCGTGCTGTTCGATCATTGCGGTCGACTCTTCGATCGCGCCGCCTTGCGCGAACAGCGCGAGCGCGAGGGGATGGTGCCCAACATCACGCACGGCACGCGCCGCGCTTAGCTGCGCCTCACGGTAGGCGCGGTCGCCCCGAATCCGCAGTTCATATTGCAAGAAATCGCGAAAGAGGTCGTGGCAACGATAGCGGCCGGCATCTTCCTTATATATGAACGCCACGCGATGGCGCAGCTCTTCGATGATCGTTTCGCTTCGGTCGAAGCCGGCGGCACACAGGACCCTCAAATCGATCTCGGTCAAAAACGACGCAAGCAGCAGAAAGCGCTGCTGCTCGGAGGTTAAAGAGCGGAAGACCTGCTCTGCGAGATACCGATAGATCTTGTCGCGGGTTTCCGCTTCCAGTTTGTGAAGGTCGCTCGAGCGAACGGAGCTGCGCAACGCAAACGCTAGCGCGGTCGGCCAGCCGTCGATCAACGCAAGAATCTCGTTGAGCTCGTCATCGCGCACCGCCACGCGCGCCGTCCTGGCGGCTTCCCGAGCCTCTTCAGCCGTAAATCGTAAATCGATCTCGTCCACGGCGAGGTTCATGTCGCCATAGGCCAGCCACGACGCAACCGGCAGATCGAGAGTCGACCGAGTGGCAATGATCCAACGCAGTCGCCCCTTCGTGCGCTCGATCAAGGTGGTGACGAACTTCGTAACCTCTGCTTCGGCTTCGGCTACGTGCAAGTCATCGATGGCGATGAGGCCCTCGTGTCCCTTGATGTGCGTATGCATCCAGGCGGCAAGCTCGGCGCCCGGCGACGGTGCATCGAGGACTTTCTCGAATGCTCCCGCCAGCGCGTTGCGAAGGTTCGGCGCGACCTCATTAAGTGTGTCGGCGAGGCCGCGCGCGAAGCCGAGCAGCGTATCGTTGTCAGCGCGCACGTCATAGCGCAAGAATGGTTGCGTCAAGGTCGCCAGGTACTGCGTCAGCGCAACCGATTTGCCATAGCCCGCCGGCGCAACAATCAACGCAATCCGTTGCTGCGCCGCGCTCGAAATACGCTCGACGATTCGCTGACGATGGATCGGAATGAAGGCGCCGCCCGTTTCGATTCGGCCGCCGGCTGCAACGCTTCGAATCACAAGGCGCGCTCGCTTAGTGCCAAGCGTATGGCACTCCTTCTGTTCACAATGTGTGCATAAAACTATCCACAGGATGTGCACACATGAAAAGCAATTTGGATCAGTCCTTACTCAAAATTGGGTTATTACATACTTGCGTAAAATGAGGAAGTATGCACAATCCAAAGCAGGACACCGAAGCACCCACCGTGCTACCATCGGAACATGGCGAAGCGCAAACTCGAACCGCTTATTCCGGAGGACGAGCTAAAGGCGGTCCTTCAGAAGCTGATCGCCGTTCCAAAAAGCGAGATCGCCCAGGACAAGAAAAAGCGATCGAAGCGCAAGCGGAAAAAGCCGGCGAACCAGATGCGCCGTACCTAGGCGCACCGCTTTACACTCAGCGCCTACCGACCTGGCGGCGGCTGATCAAAGGCAGCGTGCAGGCCATCTATTCCACCAATCTGCTCAACCGGATTAGGAGGCGGCCACGTTACGTTGCCGTTCACTGGCCAGATGAGTTGAACCACCTTAACATTAGGCGCAACTTCTACATTAAATCTACCGGGCAAGCTATGCCCGAAGATTTGAAACACGAGTCGTCCGATTGTGAATGTGATCCGAAAAACGCTACCTCCGCTGGCAAGCCAGGCTTCAATCTCTTGTTTCGACGCCTCGTTTGTCGCGTTAAGGTTAGTTACGTGCTGTTCACGCGACGCCATCAGGAGTTCGCGCCCCGTGTGATCTGTGTAGATCGTTCTGTGAGCAAGCCATACTCTGTAATCATCGGGCGGTTGTTTAATCTTGTAGAAGCGATGATATTCCGAATCTGGTACAACTCGCTCGGCAGGATGAAGGTACTCATACATAAATGCCGTTTTAATTGCCCAGGTTGCAATCAGGGCCTGAGCGGGCGGTCTAAGCTTCGTAGCTTGCCCGTGACGAATCATCGGGCCGAGTAGTCGTTTAACTCGTTCTTCAAGCACGCTCATCCAGCCGTTATTGCATCCTTGACACGGCGCGCGTACGGTTTGACTAAATACCTCGATATTATATGTAGTCATCGAGCCGTCACGCCGTAGTATCTCAGATGTTCCAATACCTGCGTCGGGAAAGAGATCGCTAATCCACTTAGGCGCTAGATGCTCTCGCGTTATTTTAGCCGTTGTGGAGCCACAGAACACGCATGGCACGCCTCAGGGCTTCGCGATCAGCGCCTTGTACGTTAGACGCTTGCCTTCTGCGCCTTCCAGTGCTATCGCAACGCGGTCGCCGTCTTTCATCTCGCGAGCATTGAATCGAAACACTTGCTCCTCGACGTACTGTTGCAAATGGCGTGGCCGAGGCGCAATGTACGTGCCTTTAATGGTCCGCTTAAACACCGACCAAAACGCTTCGATGCTGTTGGTATGAACGTGCCCACGAACGTACTCATACGCATGATCGACGGTATAATGCTCATACTCGTCGTTCAGCCCACGGTATGCCTGAGCGCCATCCGTATATACCCACTCGCCTTTCTTTACGTGCTTACGGATGCTTCCCTGAAGCGTCTTTGCAGTAATGCTCGGGATAACGAAGGCCCGGACGCGTCCTTTGCGCTGGACGATTCCCATAATGGCCGTTTTGTCGTGGACGCCTGGCCTGCTAACCATCTGCGCTCGCTTTCGCAGATGCATGTTTTTCGTGAGGCCACCGACGTAGGTTTCGTCCGCTTCCACTGGACCGGAGAACGGTTCAAACGATTCGTCGCGCATGGCTTCGCGGATACGATGCAACATGAACCAGGCCGTCTTTTGCGTAACCTTTAGCGCCCTCGCAACTTCGCACGACGATACGCCGTTGCGGTTGCTTGCGATCAACCAAACCGCGGGTAGCCACTTATCGAAGCCAATCGGCGAATCTTCAAAGATGGTGCCAACCTTGGCCGTGAATTGCCCCTGGCAATCTCGACAGTACCAACGCCGATGCTTCGGCATATAAACGACGTTTACGGAGCCGCAAGCACGCGGGCAAGCAACGCCGTTCGGCCATCGGAGCGCCGCGAAGTAGTCATGCGCGATCTGTGGGTCGGCAAAGCGGCGAACCGCGTCGATCATGGTCTGAGGGAAGGCGGATTGGACGGAGGCTTTCATGCCTCTATCTTACGTCAAATACCTAACTTTGTCAAGTATATAATAACCCAAAATTGACACGCTGCTGCGGCAAGCGACCGCGCTCATTTGGACCAGCCTTCCGACCGAAAAGCGCAGTGCAGAAGAGCTCCAAAGCGAGGCGCTGCGACTGCTGATGCGCTCGGTGCAGAACTTAGCCGACGACCTCGTCGTCTTCGCCTCAAAACAACCCGAGCAAACAGAGCCCGGCGGCGGCATCTACGCCAAGGTGCGCGAGCGCCACCCCAATACGGGCAAGGCCTGGAGCGCAGAAGCCGACGAGGAGCTGCGCAAGCTCTTTGAGAGCGGCAACTCGATCGATGATCTTTCCGTCTACTTTCTGCGCACGCAAAACGGGGTGCGCGCTCGACTGGTCAAGCTAGGCCTGCTCGAGCCGAGCCAGTTTCAAGCGCGCTTCGTCGCCTAATGGCTGCCGCGGCGATCGCTTTCGTCAGCGGACGTATCGGGTTTTTGCGGCGCCGTGGTCGCGCGCTGGAGGGCGGGCAGCTTCAAGTGCGAGAGCTGCCCGTTCAGCGCCCCTAAAGAAGTTACAAAAGCACCTACGGCGTGCACGCGTTCGTTTGTGAGCGCGTGTAGCGCGTTGCTCTCACGCTCTTCTTCTGCGGTCGGCGCCTTGAAGGAGTCGAACAAAAAAATCTGCGACTGAACGCGCTCGCGCAGGAGATCTTTAAGGAAATCGTCGTCTTGATCTGATTGAGGATTGGATGTTATTGTCGCTTGCAGCGTTACGGCTCGCACCCTAATCGCGTCGAGCTGACTCAGGATCGTGTCGCCGGGTGAAGATTTTGCTATCGCCTCCTTGCGAGCGTCCACTTCGCGCTGGATCGTCGAGAGCGTGTTCAGGGCCTCATCGATGCGCGACCAGTCGGCGTACAAGCGATGTTCTACCCGATAGCGTGCAGCATGGTCGAAAACGTTCGCATCGTCACGCGGGTCGCGACGCACGGTGAGCGGCGCGCGAAGTACGCGGTTGCCGCTATGCAGCACGATCGTGTAGCGTCCCGGCATCACGGGCGCGCCGCTTTGGAATTGATTCCAGTCACCGCTGGAATCCCAGGGCACCGGCTTATCTTCGGTGAGGTCCCAAGAGAAGCGGTTGAAGCCGACCTGGTTGCTCAGATCGGGAACGTCTTTGCCGTCTTCCACGTGCGTACGAAAGTGCCGAACGACGCGGCCATGCTCGTCCAATACATCCGCTGTCGCGTTGTTCTGCGTTGGCCTGTTCAGATAGAACGTGATGATGGCGCCATAGGGCGGGTTTTGCCCCGCGCCTAGAAAGTCGTTGCCGCCCGAATGGATCTCGTACAGATAAGCACGGCGGATTGGGAAGAGATACGAGCCGGCTGCCTGTGCGCGAGCGAGCAATTGTAAGGGTGTCGCGTCATCGAGAATCCACGCGCTGCGTCCGTGCGTACCGATCAAGAGATCGTTGAAATCGGGGTGCACGCGGATGTCACGAATCGAAGCCGCCGGCAGGTTCTGGCGGAACGCCTGCCAGCGCGCACCCCCATCGAAGGAAACGTAAAAAGCGAACTCCGTGCCCAAATAGACCATCGAAGGGTTGCGCGGATCTTGCCGTATGCTACGCGCGTATTCGTCACTCGGCAACCCGCTGGTGATCGCGCTCCAATGCCTACCGAAGTCGACCGTTTTGAACACGTGGGGCGCCTTATCACCGATCATATGCGCGTCGTAGATCCCGTACGCTTGGCCGGCGCGGTCGTGCGATGCCGAGATGCTCGCAAAACGACCGAACGGCAACACGCCGGCGGGCGTTACGTTGGACCAGTGCTTGCCGCCATCGCGCGTGAGCTGCACCAGACCATCATCGGTGCCGATCCACATTTCTCCACGTGCCGCGCTGGAGGGCTCGATGTACAGGATTGTCTCCGAGGTTTCTGCGCCAGTGCCTTCGAGCTGCACGCCGCCCGTGATCGCTTCATGCGATCGCACGTTACGAGTGAGATCGGGGCTGATGACCGACCAGTGCTGGCCGCGATCGCGCGTCTTAAAGACGACGTTGCCGGCTGTGTACGCCGTGTGTGGATCGAAGGGATCAAACGCGATCGGCGTTTCCCAATTGAAGCGATAGCGCAACTGCGAGGGCGGGGTCACGTTTTGATCGCGCAAGTACGCCGAGCCAGCGGTATTTTGTTTGGTACGCTCATCGAGAATGTCGAGCTCGCCGCCGTTGTTGCCGCCGCCGCTGGTTGACCAGACGAAGTTCGGGTTGCCGGGCTCGGGAATCACCCACGCGCCATCGCCGCCGCCCATGTCTTCCCACTGCGCCGGCACCACGCCGCCCGGGGTGAGGGAACGGTTCGGCGCGCACCAGACGCCGTTGTCCTGAAGCGGCGCGCACACGCGGTACGGATTGCCGCGGTCGAAGCCGATGTGGTAGAGCTGGCCGATCGGAATCGTATTGCGCCACTCCCAGCTCGCGCCGCCGTCGTGGGAAAATGCGACGCCGCCGTCGTTTCCTTCGATGATCCGCTTGCCGTCCTGCGCGATCCACATCGCGTGGTGGTCGCCATGAATGCGCTCGCCGGTCTTCTTCCACGTCTTGCCCCCGTCGGTGCTTACGACCAAGTGCACGGAATCGGAAAACACGTGATCTTCATTGGTCGGATCGACGTAAAGCCGGCTGAAGTAAAAGGGTCGCTGGTTGATGTTGCTGTCGCTGGAGACGAGTTGCCAGTTGTCGCCGCCGTCGTCCGAGCGCCACAAACGCCCTTGGCTGGATTCGATCGTCGCATACACGCGACGCGGATTCGAAGGCGCGACCGCGAGGCCGATGCGTCCTAGAGTATCGGTCGGCAAACCGTGGCCTTGCAGTTTCTGCCAGCTGGCGCCGCCGTCACTCGAACGATACAAACCATCATCCGGTCCACCGCTGCGGGCCGACCAACCGGTGCGCCGGAAATGCCATAGGCAGGCAAAGATCGTGTTCGACGCTTTGAGCGAACTCGCCAGATCGCATCCACCGGCAGCGGGGCCAACGTAGAGCACCTTGTTCCAGGTTGCACCGCCGTCGGTCGTGCGGTAGATACCGCGCGCGCTGTTGTCGGCAAACGGATCGCCAAGCGCAGCGACCACGATCGTTTTCGAATCGTGCGGATCGATCCAGATCTTTCCGATTGCGGCGGTGCCTTCCAGGCCGGAGAGTTTCCACGTCGTGCCGCCGTCATTGGTTACGAAAATCCCGTTGCCCGGCACGACGTCATTGCGCGGATTGGCTTCACCGGTGCCCGCCCAGACGGTGTTCGCGTTTGACGGATCGATCGCGACCGCGCCGATCGCCGCAACGGCTTGATCATCGAAAAGCGGCTTCCAATCCGTGCCGGCGTTCGTGCTTTTCCAGACGCCTCCGTCGGCAGCGCCGATGAAATAGAGCGCCGGGTCACGATCGGTGCCGGCAACCGACGTCAACCGTCCGCCGGCCGTCGATGGGCCGACATTGCGAAACGTCAGTTGCGCGTACGGCGAAGGCGTCGGGCTTGGCGTCGGCGATGGTGACGGCGAGGAGCTCGGCTGTGTCTCAGCAGCAAAGGCGCGCGTCCCAAAAAGCGCACAAACGAGAGCGAAGCCGATCACAAGACCACGCATGCGGCTCTTTTTGCCGCGGGTGACGAGAATCTTTTGCGCTAGCCTAAACGGCCACTTGCTCCGCTATAGCTGTTGGTCGAGGCGTTGCTTCGCCGTGTTCGCGAAGCGACTCGAGGTGCATGCGGATTGCTTGCCGCATTTTTTCCCTCGTTTCGTCTACCGTGCGGCCTGTTGCGACGCAGCCCGGCAAATCGGGGGCATACGCCGAATAGTTTCGGGTGCTCGCACGTTCAATGATTACCGCGTATTCCACGACACTCATTCTATCAAACGGCCTGCCTTAGTATAGATTTCCACGTCTTCGGCGATAGGTCGTCGCGTGGATGCCCCGCAATCGTCACGATACCGCTTCTTGTGAGATGGCGATAGATTCGATGTCCCAGTGTCATACTGAGCTTGTCGAAGTATGACCATGGCCTAACGTCAGTCTTCGACTCGGCTCAGACTGACACGGGGCCTCTTCCAACCGCTGGAGACGCGTTAGCGCAGCATGCTCGGCTCGGGTATATTCCCTTCGCCGCTCCGTAAGCTCAGGAAGTGCGCGATCAGGGCGCCCTCCCACTTGATGCGGCGTTCGAGCCAGGCCTTTTGCGGCGGGCAGGTCAGTTCGCCCAATTCCAACACCAGCGCGGCGTCCGACGCATGCACTTGGCGAAAGGCATAGTAGTTGCGCAGGTTGTCGGTAAAATTATCGGGGTGAAAGCGAAACGTCCAATATTTACCATACAGCGTACGCCAAGTGTCGGCGGCGGCCGTGTCGCTTGCACGATGGTAGCCGATCGAGGCTCCGCTCCCGCAGGGCGTGACATCCCCATCGAAATGAATGAACACGGCGTCTTTAACAGCGTAGCTGCCCGCGAAATCAGCCGGCAGCCGCACAACGGCTACTCCGGCGGCGCGTAAGATGCGCGTCGCTTCGTCAGCCACCTCGGCGGTCAGCTTGCGCTCACCCGCCGTCCCGAGGTTGCATTTGTGTTGCGGAAATCGCTGGCAGCTTTGCGGCCGCCCTTCGTGACCGGCGCCGACGAGGACGTCGGCATAAACCACGGGGAGGGGAGCGCTTGAGGCAAAGGGCACTCCGCTCGCAGCCGCGAGAAACAAGCCGCAAGCAGCAAAGACTTTAGGCGGCAAAGACCTCTTCGAGCGTCCTCAGTGTTGCCAAGGACGTCGCCTCAGTCGTGATACCGACTCGCTCGACGACATCAGGGTCGAATCGGCCTCGTTCGAAAACTCAGGCCAAACCAACTCATCGTCTCCCTCGGCGGCGAGAAGCTGTGCCGCCTTCGCCCAGCCAATCCGCGCGGCTCGCTTTTTCGCTACCGCGTCCACACGTGGGTCATTCATAGTGCTTAACCTCAGGCCAAATTTGAGAAAGCGGCTTCCGCAAGCCGCGGCAGGCCATGATCGGCAAATGATCTTCGTAAGCGATCACGTAGGCCGCACTGAAGACGGCCACCTGGGTAGCGCTTCGGAAGAGGTGCGCTTTGGCACCGCAATCCCCGGCGACGTCGATGATCACGTTGCCGCTGTAGTGGTCGTATCCCCACAGCCAGTATTGATTGTGCCCACTGATGACCGGCACTTCCGGCGCAAAGAACTTGATCGCGCTGGCCTCTCCGTAGTTCCCCGTTATTACAACGGCTTGCGCGCGCTCCGACGGCGGCAAAGCATTGTACACTCGTTCGACCGTGCGCGCGAGCTCCGGCCACCCATGCATGTCGGCCCAATCACCCGGCAATGCGGAATCTTCCCGACCGTGCTCGGTCGCAGTCGCTTGCTGCGAGATGTGAAAAGTCTGACCGACTCCCTTGGCGTAGGCGATGAACGTTTGCTCCGATAGGATCGGCAGCGTAAACGGCGTGAAGATGAGACCGAAGATAAGCACGACCGCGGCCACCGCGATTCGCAGAATGCGCCGGCCCGTCGTCCAGCGTTCGATCGCGACGCCGCCTGCGGCGATCAGAATTGGGTACACGTCGGCCGGATAGTAGTGCTTGCCGTGAAAGAGCAGCATTTCCAGGATCAAGATGATGTACAGATATCCGAAAAAACGAATTTGGCGCGTGGCCAGTAGCCAGATTAGCCCGATGATCCATTCGAGCGCCAGTACGACGTTCGTGATGATCAGCTCTTGAACGAGGTACATCCCAGGGCTGACGATCAGGTTCTTCCCGTTTTGCCCGGCGCGCAGCAATTCCAGCATCGGAAAGCCGTAGTGCATCTGCCACAAGAAGTTCGACAGCGCGATTACGAACGCGATCGCTACGCCCCCAGCGCACCACCAGCTCGCAAAGATGCGTCGTTGCGGCGTTAGAAGCAATCCGATTACCAGCGCGGCAAGAAAAAAGAGCACCGAATACTTGCTCTCGAGGCAGATGCCCGCGCATAGGCCAATGAGCAGCCAGAGCCGCGCAGGCGCGCCTGCGAGTATTCGCACGATCAAGAGCGCGATCAGCGGCCACAGCCACAGACCCACCTCGTCCGGTCCGACTTTCATGCCAAAGCTCATCAAAACCGGTGAAAAGAAAAACACGAGCGCCGCGATGCTTTGCGCAAAAATGCTGCCGCCGAATTCTGCGACCAGCAAGCAGGTCACGTAGGCGCCGGCGCCCGCGAAGAATGCGGGGATCGCGCGCAAGAGTATCAGCGAATGTCCAAAAAGCTGCGTAGCTGCCGCCAATAGCGGTACGACCGGTGGCTCATCGACATAGCCCCATTGCGGGTGGAACCCGGCGATGATGAAGTACAGTTCGTCGCGGAAAAAACCGTAGTGCGGATTGCCGACCAGATGAATGAAGAACGTCGCGACCGCGGCGATAAGGGCCACGCCGCGCGGCGTGCGCCAGGAAGAAGCCTGCACCTAGGTTGACGTTCGCGGTGCGGGCTTGAGCGAGACCACCGCGATGCCGGCGGCAGCGCAAGCCAGAATAGCCGAGATGATCATCGTGTAAAAGAACCCCTGCGCGAACGCGCTTTCCACGATGCGCCCGACTTCCTGGCGTTCGGATCCGCGTATGGCGGCCGGAAGATACCCGGTGGCCAGACGGTCGCGATCGCGCACCAACGACGCTCGAGTCGGCGGCGAGATCGTGGCTTGCGCAATATTCCGATCGTAATTGCTGAAAAAAACCATGGTGAGCACGACCCCGAGCGCCGCGACCGCGAGGAGAGCGGCCGTGCGCGAGATCGCATTGTTGATGCCCGACGCACTGCCGGCGTGCGCGCTTTCGATCGAGTTCATTACGGTCGCCGTCAGCGGCGCCACAAACATCGCTGCGCCAAGCCCGAGCACGACGGAAGCCGGAAAGAAGGATATCCAGTAGGACCTGCCCTGACCGGCTAGCCCGAACAAAAGGAAGCCCAGCGCTGCCACGAGCGCGCCACCGACGATCAGCGGGCGCGCGCCGATCTTGGCCGAGAGCGAGCCGCTATACCGTGAGAGGGCAAAAAGGAGCACGATCATCGGCAACATCGCCGCGCCGGCTGCCGTTGGAGTGTAATGTTGCACGTTGATTAGGTCGAACGGAATAAAGAACAAGCCGCCCCCCAAACCCGCATAGAGCAGCAGCGTGTAGGCGTTCGCGCCCGAGAACGTCGCCGAGCGAAAAAACGTCAGCGGCATCATCGGGTTGGCTGCGCGGCTCTCGTAGTAGATGAACACCGCGAGCACGATGAGCGACGCGATTCCGATCCCCAGCGGCAGAGCTTGCACGCTATGACCTTGCGATGCGATCAGAGCGTACACGATTCCGCCCAATCCAAGCGACGCCAGAATCGCCCCTACGATGTCCACGCTGCGCGAAACCGTTTGGTCATGGCTCTCCGAGATGTGGCGCAGCGAAAGGTAGATGATGAACGCCGAGATCGGAACATTGATCAAAAACACCCAGCGCCACGAGAAATGCTGCGCGATATAACCACCGAGAACCGGCCCGATCGCCGCGCTGATGGCGGAAAATGCCGACCAGGTGCCGATCGCCTTCGCGCGCTCCTGCGGCACAAATTGCGCGCTGATCAGCGCGAGACTCTCGGGAACCAGCAGCGCCGCTCCCACTCCCTGCACGCAGCGGGCGACGATCAGTTCCGCCGCGTTGACCGAAATAGCGCAAGCGCCAGAAGCTAGTGCGAAGAGTACCGAGCCGAGCACGAACAGACGCCGGCGCCCGAACACATCGCCGAGCGCACCGCCGATCAGGATCAACGCCGAGAGAAAGAGCGCGTACCCTTCGACGATCCACTGCACGGTCGCCGCATCAGCATGCATGTCTCTTTGCAAAATCGGCAGCACGACGTTGACGGCCGTTCCATCGATCATCGGCATCGCCGAACCCAGCACGGTTGCAATCAGCACCCAGGTGCCGGCGGCGACTGCCGGCTGCCCGCGGCCGGGCGAGCGCGCGACGCTTTCGCAGGGGTGCTCGATGAAGATCGCCACGCTAGGCTGGCAAGGGCCGCACTTCTCGATCGATTCGCTTGGCGTTTGCTCGGCGAGTCGTGTCGAGATCGAACTCTGCTTGCATCCCCAGCCAAAACTCCGGCGATGTGCCAAGATAGCGCGCCAAACGCAACGCCGTATCCGCAGTCACAGCCCTCTTGCCGGCGATGATAGCGCTAATTCGGTTTGCTGGAACGCGTAAATGGTGAGCGAGCTTATTCGCGCTTAGGCCCATCGGCTCAAGCACATCGTGATATAGCACTTCTCCTGGATGCACCGGTCTTTTAGCCATCACTGATAATCCTCAATCTGGAAGATCGCCATCTAGCACCTCTATTTTGGCGATAAAGTGCTCCGCCCTCGCGCCATCGAAAAGCCCGCGCCAAGTACGATGGAACGAAATCACGACCAGGTCCCTGTCGCCATCGCCGGCGCCGGCCCGGTGGGGCTGGCTCTCGCGCTGGGCCTTGCACGCATGGGGGCGCGCAGCATCGTCTTCGAAGCCGCCGCCGAACTTCCACCGTTTTCGCGCGCGATCATCGTGCTCACGCGTACGCTCGAAGCTTTCCAAGGCTGGCAGGTCGCCGATCGGTTCATCGCTGAGGGCGAGTTCCTACCAAAACTGTGCGCGTACCGTGCGGATAATAATCAGGCGTTTGTTCGCATTGACTTTTCCGCGCTTTCAGGCGAAACGCCTAAACCCGGCGTCGTCTTGATGCCGCAGGATCACACGGAAAAGATCCTGTGCAACGAAGTGCTAAAAACCGGCTTGTCTGAAGTGCGATTTAACCACAAAATCGCCGGCGCCGTGCAAGACGATTCGGGCGTCACGATTTCCGTCGAGTCTGAAGGCGAGCAGGCATACGAACAGCGCGCTTATTATCTTGTCGGCTGCGATGGCGCACACAGTACGGTGCGCGAATCGCTCGGCATCAAGCTCAAGGGGACGACCTATCCCGTCCACGTCTTTCTTGCCGACGTCAACATCGCCGATGCACGCGACGGCCTGCCCTACCCGCGCGCCGCAGTTGATGCGCCGCGCTTTCTGTTCGCTGTGCGCTTCGAGCCGCACCACTGGCGCATGGTCGGCGTGCTCGAGGAAGCGCAGGTCGATGCAGAACTCGGTCAAGATTTTTTCGAAGACAAGGTTGCGCAATTGCTCGGGTCCGGACCCTTTGAGCTGCTCTGGCAGAGCAAGTTCTCGATTCACCGCCGGCATGCAGCCGCGTTTCGGCGCGGGCGCATGCTCTTAGCCGGCGACGCTGGACATCTCAACAGCCCGGCGGGCGGTCAGGGAATGAACGCCGGCATTCAAGATGCGCATAATTTGGCGTGGAAGCTCGCATACTCGCTCGGTGGGGGCGACGCGGACGCGCTGCTCAGTTCATACGATGTAGAGCGCCATGAAGCGGTGACCGAGGGCGTCGAGAAGATAACGGATCGGATTTCACGATTCGGCCTTTTCACCACCAAAGAAGTGCGGCCGTTGGTGGCCGGCATCGCCGGCAAGGTGATCAGCGTGCCCTTCTTTCAGCGCCGCGTGATACTCGCGATGACGATGCTCAATGCACGTTATCGGCACTCGCCGCTCCTCTTCGGCCGCAGCTCGCTGCTCGGCCGGCGCTCGCCGGAGCTTGACGCGCTGCTCGACTACCGCCCGACCATCGTGCTGCACGAGCCCAGCGCAGAGCTTCTGAGCGCAGCTAAGTCATGCGATGTCCCAAATCTACAGGTCATGCAAACGCAAAACTGGAGCCGCTGGAAATGCCGCCAGCCCTTTGCGGCGCTGGTGCGACCGGATGGCATCGTCGGCTACTTCAAGCGCAGCCCAACGCCCGACGGGTTACGCCGTGGCGTGCGCTCCGCGCTCGGCTTTGCGCAACCTTAATCGAGGAACGGAATGAGCGTACAGGTTTACGGCATCAATCACATCGCGATCGAAGTGACCGACATCAACAAAGCGGTCGACTTCTATCAGGACGTCTTCAACCTGCAAAAACTCGACGAGGGCGAGGGCGATGCGTTTTTCAAAATTGGCGAGCACCAGTTTCTCGCTATGTTCGAAGTCGATAAGATGGCGCCCGACCGAACGCGGCATTTCGGCCTAATCGTTCGCGATGATGCACAGCTTGCTGAAGTACGCGAAAAGGTTCAAAACAAGTACGGCTTAAAACTGATCCCGCCGTTTCGCTGCGACTTCATGGATCCGTTCGGAAACCGCGTGCAAGTCGTCGATTTGCATGATGAGTCGCTTGTCTGGCTTCTTCCTTATCAGGAAGTCCAAAAAGCCGGCATCACGTTTGGCAATTAAATCCGGCGCACGCCGCGCCGCTATGAGACTTTGCGTTTATGCAAGACTACGCTGTTGCCCTCGGTGTCGCTGATCATCGCCATGAAACAGACGGGAGTTTCATGTTCCATGTGTACGGGTATGCCGCGAGCCTTGACCGCCGAAACGGCGGCATCCAGATCGTCGACCGCAAACAGGATGCCGTTGCTGGGTTGGAACGGCATTACGGCGCCGCCGCCGCCCCACAGGCCGAACGTCGTGCCATCCGCAAGCTCGTATTCCGCGCCCTTGTTGTCGGGATACACGGTCACCGGTTCGAGTCCAAGCACGTCGCGATAGAAGCCGATCGCACGGGACGCATCCTTGACCATATAGCCGCTCAGGTCCATACCGGTAATCTTAAAAGAACGTTGACTCATCATCGCTCCTCCTCGCTCTACGTACAGAGCGCATTGCTACTGCGCCATTAGCCCGTACGTCGCCGCGCTTCCTCCGCCCTTGCGCCGGTCAAGCCGGGCGCATCGCCACAAACAGTATCGCCTGTGCGATAAAAAACGCCAGGGGCATCGCAAACGCCAAGACGCGCCGCAGCTCCATCGCTTGGACCGCGCGCTCGTGCGTCTTCAAGAACGCCACGACATAGATGAGGGCGATCGCGCCCAACACCCATAAAAAGCAGAACAACACGTAGCCATCGATAAACGTCAAGTAGGAAACTCGTGGCAAGAAGGTCGTCAGCGCGAGCGTGAATGCGACGGTCGTCAGGAGCAAGGTCACCGCGATGCTAAGCTGATCCCGGATGGCGAATTCGTCGGTGGGCATCCAAAATGCCAGCCACGACGCGACGACGATGGCGAAGAGCGGAACCATAAACTTCCACACAAACGATTGCGGATTGCGACTCACGACCAGGCGAAAATTGACCGCCGTGTGCGCTGGATGGAAAATGCGGCCGGCGATCGTTTGCGTTCCGCTTTCCAAGCGACGGATCCGCCACTGGGAACGAGGGGTGAAATCTGCGGCGTTGATGCCGCTCAGTTGGGGATCGGCGATCAAGCGCGTCGCCGTGGCGTCCCGCCCTAACGGCTCAAAGATCACCGGCAAGTACTCGGTATCGAAAGGGAAGCGGTGGACGTCGAGCTCCGTCGTAGGCAAGGCCCAGATCACCTCGCTGTACTCGACCCTTCCCGAAGGATCCACCGTAAGATCGGGCGTCGCCGAGGTGCGTGGTGCGAGCGCGTTCGCGATGTGGACGCGCGGTGTCCAAACCTCATTTGCCTGATAGAATCGCAGCGCGCCGGAACCGCCGCGAAAGCGAAGCCGGGGATCACGCCATTGCATCCGCAGTTCTCCCGAAAACTGCCACGCCTCTTTGCTTTCATCGACATTGATCAGGTTGGCGATGAACAGCCCGACGCGTACCGGCACGGGATTACCGCCTTGAACGGGAGGCAGCAACGAAGACGAGGCAGATGCTGCAGCTGCCGATAGGAAAAAACCGAGCACGACTATCGGCAGGGCCCGACTCAAGCGGGCCGCGATAGAGCTAGTCGCTGCGGCTGCGGGAGCCAAAGATCGTCAGCAGCGCGAGGAAGATGTTGATCGCATCCAGATAGAGCTGCACGGCGATCTGGACCGGCGTGTAGCCCTGCGCCCCCGCGCGAATGCGCGCGAAATCGATCAGCGTGATGAACGAAAAGAGCGCCAGCGTCAGCCAGGCGTATACGGTTGGATGGATCCAGTGCGTGAAGATCGACACGATCCCGACCAGGACGAGCGCCAAGAGCGCTCCCATCGCGATGCCGCTAAAACGCCGCAGATCTAAGCCCGTCCCATAGACGATGGCGCCCAAGGCGAGCATCCCAAGACCGGTTGTGGTGGCGGCCTCAACAACGACACCGGGTCCGATCGCGCGAACGTAGACGCCGATCACCGGCGCGATCCATACGCCCATCAGGAACGTGAACACGTAATAGAGCAGCAGCGCCAGCGGCTCGTTGTTACGGATCGCGTGAATTGCGAACAATAATCCGAGTCCGGCGATGAAAGCGACCCAACCCAGAGGGCTCGCCCGCGCGAGTCCCTGGCAAAGATAGGCGGCCACTGCGGTTACCAAGAGGCCGAGCGCAGTGATGCCCAGCACCTGGGCCAGCAGGGACTGCACCGGAATCGCCGGCGCAAACGCTTGGGGTTGCCGGTAACTTAAAGCCATACGGTCCCTCCTACCATGGACGTCCGCTCAAGGTTGCGCCGCAGCGCTTTGGCGGGGACAGCTGGCGACGTCTTGCGGTATCGATCTGGATTCCGTTAGTTCTTTCGCCCAACAGCGCCCGACGAGCGAACAGTAACACAGCTTGATATTGACGCGCGGGCGCAGGGCGACAACTCGCTGTGTGATCAGCGCGCCGTCGGCCCGCAGCAGAACCCAACTCGCACCCGCGGGTATTACGTCGCCGCCGCTTAAAGACTTGGTCGACGTGTGCAGCACTCCGTGCCGTTTGAGCCGTCGCATGTCTGCACTCGCCGCGCGAACGGCCGCTTCTACTACCGAATCGATCGCGCTGTTGGTTTTCCCCGGACCAACGGGCTTTCCGTCGACGGTAACCTCCGCGGTCCGAATGATCGCCGGGCCAACGCCGTTGTTGCGAAGGTCGACTTCTACAAAGTCCGCGGAGTACGAATTTTCGAAACTCAGGTACGGCCAGGTCGTAGCGCCAAACTGCTCGCCGATGATCTTCGTCTGAGCAGCGATGACGTGCCCTTGATAGACGGATGCGCCGGCGACGACCGCGCTCAGGAGCAGCGCGCAGACGGCGATGAAGAGATCGAAACGAAAGGCTTTGGAGTCCATCTTTGGGGCCTTTCGGCGCCTCGTGACGGCTGCCTTACCACGGGCACCGGGTCGCTGGGTTGAGGCACAATGCCAGCCATATGGCACTCCCGCCCGCCATTCTGGCGCTATGGATGCCGCTTCGGCCCGCTACGCGTTCGTCGACGTTGAAACGACCGGCTTCACTCCCGCCACGTGCGCGGTCGTGGAGATCGGCTGCCTCGTAGTCGACCACGGGCGGATCGTGGCAACCTTTGAGACGCTCGTCAACCCGCTGCAGCCGATTCCGCCCCGCGCGACGGCCATTCATGGGATCAGGGACGACGACGTGGCGCGCAAGCCAACGCTGGGAATGGTCGCCCCGATCGTGCGCAGCGTATGTTCCGGCGCGATCGTCGTGGCGCACAACGCGGCCTTCGATCTCGCTTTTCTGCCGTTCTTGCAAAACTCGCCGAGTTTGTGTTCTTACCGCTTGGCCGCTCGCGTCGTTCCCGAAGCTCCGAACCACAAGAACCAAACGCTACGCGCCTTCTTTAAAGTGTGCGATCCGCTGCTGGACGGGCGCAGTGCTCATCGCGCACTCGCCGATGTCATCGTGACCAAGCACGTCTTCTTCGCCTGCTTGACACGCTATCTACGCGCCGGCTTCCCCGCCGACATTGGCTCGCTCCTCGCCTTCGCCAGCACGAGGATTGCACGGCCTCCGTTGAATTGTCACGCTGAGCTTGTCGAAGCGCCACGACGTGAGCTCCCCTCTTGTCACGCTGAGCTTGTCGAAGCGCAGCGACCATCTTGGCGCTTCGGCAGCATGGTATCCACAACCACCGCGGCTAACTAGGTAATCACTTGCAAAAAATCGACGGTCAGATCATCTACTCCGCCTCCGACCTCAACAAATTCTTGGAGTGCGATTATCTTCTCGCGCTCGATTTGGAGGCGCTGAGGGGCAAGCTCGATCGGCCAAAGCAAACCGAGTACTCGCAGCTGATTACCGACAAAGGAATCAAGCACGAGACGCGCTACCTCGAACAGCAGCGCGGTCCGTGGAACGGCGGCATCGTTGAGCTTCCGTCAGAGACGGCGGCTACCAGCATCGCCGACCTCGAAGCTGCCGAAGCTGAAACGCGCAAGGCGATGGCCAGTGGCGCCAAGATCATTTACCAAGCGGCGTTCTTCGACGGCCAGTGGTTTGGCCGTTCGGACTTTCTGATCCGCGTCGATGGCCACCCTAGCAAGCTCGGGGACTACAGCTACGAAGTCCTCGATACCAAACTCGCGGTGCACACGAAGCCGTACTTCATCGTTCAACTCTGTTTCTACAGCGAGCAGCTCGCGCGCGTCCAAGGAGTCGAGCCGGAATTCATGCACGTCGTGCTCGGCAGCGGCGAGCGCGAGACGCACCGCGTGTCCGAATATAGCGCCTACTGCGCACACCTCAAGCAATCGTTCCTCAAAGAGATGGCGCGCATTCTGCCGCTCGAAAACCCCAGCGGCGCAACTGTTCCGATGCCGGTCAAGCATTGTGAGGTCTGCAATTGGGATCGGTTCTGCACCGAGCGTCGCGAGCAAGCCGACCATCTCTCCCTCGTCGCTTGGATGCGAGCGGATCAAATTCGTAAACTCGAGGGCGCACAAATCCAAACGATGACGCAGCTTGCTGAAGCGAGTGACGCCGCGCGACCGCAGCGCCTAAAAGAGCAAACCTTTGCCAACCTGCGCACGCAAGCGGCCTTACAGATTCATCGCCGTCGTACGGGCGAGCATAAGCACGAGCTGCAGCACGCGGACGATAAACTCGGCTTCGGCCTGCTGCCGGAACCCGATCCCGGCGACGTCTTCTTCGACATGGAAGGCGACCCGCTGTACGAGCCAGCGCGCAACCTCTACTACCTTTTCGGCGCCTATCTGCCTAACGAAGACCGCTTCGTGGCCTTTTGGTCTCAGGACCGAAGCCTAGAAAAGGGGGCTTTCGAGCGGTTTATCGCCTTCATTGTCGAGCGCCGCAAGCTATTTCCGAAGCTGCACGTCTACCACTACGGGAGCTACGAAAAGACCGCGCTCCGTACGCTCAGCGTGCAGTACGCAACTCGCGAGGATGAGGTCGATGATCTGCTTCGCGGCGAGGTGCTCGTTGATCTGTTCGCAGTCGTGCGGCAGACACTGCGCATCTCTCAGCCCAAGTATGGCATCAAGTACCTCGAGCCGTTCTATGACTTCACGCGCGAGGGCGATTTGAGACGCGGCGACGAGTCGATCCTCGTGTTCGAAGAGTGGCGAGAGACTCAAGATCCATCGACCTTAGAAGCGATCGAACGCTATAACGAAGCCGATTGCCGCTCGACGCGGCGGTTACACCAGTGGCTGCTCGACCGCCGGCTGGACGCTATAGCGACATTTGGAAGCGACGTCCCCTGGCGTCCCGAACCCGAGCCTAAGACGAAAGGACAGCAGCGCGAGGAAGAGCTTGCCCAACTCACGGCGCTGCAGCGGGACCTGCTGGCTAACCTTCCAGCGATCGAAACGAGGACGCAGCTCGATGGGCTCGACGATGACCGCAAGGCTCGCTGGTTCCTCGGCCATCTGCTCGCTTACCATCGCCGCGAGGAGAAGCCCGCCTGGTGGAAGCTCTTCGATCGTTGCGAGAAGACCATTGAGGAGTTGCAATTCGAGGACCGCGACGCGATCGGTGGCCTAAGGTGGCTGTCCGATGTTCCCTCTTATCGAGTGAAGCGCAGCTTCGTTTACACATACGCCTTCCCCGAGCAGGATAACAACCTGGGCAAAAGGCCTTATGATCCACTTCTGATCAAGCCGGCGGGAGAAATCATCGACGTCGACGAGCCGAGCAGCACTCTTAAGATCAAGCGAGGCCCCGATGCGCCACCTCCTGGGTCACTTCATGCCTTAATCCCTGGAAAACCAATTCCGACGGAGGCCCAACAGACATCGGTCAGCATGGTCGCCCGCACTTATCTCCACGGAACGCTCGAAGCGAAGCATCCTGCAGTACTGGACATCCTGTTGCGTCGCGCGCCACGGCTGACAGACCACAAGCCAGGCAGCGACATCCAGCCCGAGGTCGTTGATGTCGACGATATCCTGTCCGTCGTCCAAAAGCTCGACCGAAGCTATTTGTTTATTCAGGGACCACCCGGCACGGGCAAGTCGACGAAGGGTTCCGAGGTTATCACCCGCCTTCTTGCCGACCGTAAGCGGATTGGCATCATGTCCAACAGTCATAAGGCAATTCAAAACTTACTCTCCAAGATTGAAGAGTGCGCTGATAAGACCGGCGTGTCGTTCAGCGGTCTCTACAAAGGCGATGATGACGAGAGTTCCGCGTACCGCTCACCGCTGGAGCGGCCCCTGATTGTCCAAACGAACTCAAATGAGGAGTGCGAATCAGGTGACGCGCAACTCGTTGCGGGAACGTCGTGGCTCTTTGCCCGCGAGAAGATGGTTGATGCGTTCGATTACCTTTTCATCGATGAGGCCGGGCAAATTGCGCTAGCAAACGCGATCGCCGTCGCTCCCTGCGCCAAGAATGTCGTGTTACTCGGCGATCCACTGCAATTGGCACAGGTCTCACAAAGCACCCATCAGTTCGGTCTCGGCGCCTCGGTCCTCGAACATCTGCTGGGCGATGAGCCGACGATCCCGCCCGAGCGCGGTACCTTTCTGGATGTTTCGTATCGCATGCATCCACAGATTTGCTCCTTCATCTCAGATGCGGTATACGCAGGTCGGCTCAAGGCGGCCGGAGGCACGCAGGATCAGTACGTGCAGAGCGACGGTTTGAGCGGCCACGGGCTGCGTTACATTCCGGTCGAGCACTTCGGCAATAGCCGTTCATCTGACGAGGAAGCCGAGCGCGTCGCGCGTGAGATCGAGGCTTTGCTCAAAGGTCGCGTCAAGACAACGAAAGACGCCGCCGAACGTCACCTTACCCCTGCAGATATCCTGGTCGTATCGCCGTATAACGCGCAACGTAAGCTGATTCGGCGGCTGCTAGAGCGAGCCGGCATCGATGTGCGCGTTGGTACCGTGGACAGATTCCAGGGCCAAGAAGCGCCGGTGGTCTTCTACTCGATGGCGACTTCTAGCGGCGAGGACCTACCGCGAGATATCAACTTCCTATTCGAAAAGAATCGGCTCAATGTCGCAATCAGCCGCGCCCAATGCATGAGCGTGCTGGTCGCGAATCCGCAACTCCTCGACATCCGGTGCTCATCAGCCGAAGAAATCGCAATGGTCACCCTGATATGCGAGTACGTAGGCGCCGCAGCTCAGGCCGGCGATGCATCGCAGTCGTATCCCTCGACACGGCGGTAGACAGCAACCTCCGCGATTCATCGGGTTCGAATCCCGCTGGGGTTGTTGGCAAACCGCAGGCTGCGCGCTGCCCGTTGCGCCTGCGACTTAGCCTTCCCTTGGGATGAGCAGCAGCAGTGCGATGCCGTAGACCATAAGGGATGTAAAGAAGCTGATTACCGTGAAGCCCATTACGCGGCGGATGCTGATGCCGGCGATCGCGATGATTGGCAGCGCCCAAAACGGCTGAATCATGTTGGCAACTTCTTCCCCCATCGCGACGCCCATGCTCGATGCAGCTTGCGATGCGTGTAGATGGATCGCCGCGGGAACGACAAATGGCCCTTGAACCGCCCAGTGGCCGCCCCCGCTCGGGACAAATAGGCTGATAATCACCGAAGCGAGGTAGCTAAAGAATGGCAGCGTGGCGGCGCTTGAGAACGCGATGAACGCCTGCGCGATGACGGCCGCGAGCCCGGTGCCGGTCATCATGCCCATGATGCCGCCATAGAGTGGATATTGCAGCATGAGCGGGCCAGTTACCCGAGCTGCGTTGTTGACTGCGGCGACATACGCGATCGGGCGCCAGTGCAGCAGCAGCCCTAGAATCAGAAAGATAAAGATGACCGATTTGATGTCCAAGCTGAAGCCGGTCGTCGACCACGTGATCGCCACGTAGGCGATTCCGGCGGCCGCAAGCACGAGGTTCAGTATCCAGGCGTTTTCGACCATGCTCGCGAGTGTGCGTGCGCTGGGTGCCGGCGTGGGTGGCCGATCTTCCACCTTGAGGCGCTCTGCGTCGGCGAAGACTGAAGCGCTTTGCGGCGGTTGCATCATCGAGTAGATCAGCGGAATCAAGATGAGCAAGACAGCAACCGGCACGAGATTGAAGGGCGCGAAGATTGACTGGCTGAGCGGGATACTTGTGCCCGTCAGTCTGTATACGATGTTCAGTTCGGATCCAGGCGTGGCTTGGGCCAGAGCAATCGAGCTCGAGAGGCCGCTCGCCCAAATTAAGAAGCCCGAATAAGCGGCGGCGACGAGCCAGCCGAAGTCGACCCGCACGCGTTTGGCAATTTCGCGCGCCATCAGTGCGGCGACGATGAGGCCGAATCCCCAGTTCAGCCAACAGGCGATCGCGGAGACGAGGAAGGTCGTGACGACCGCTTGGCGCGGCGTGGTGGCGATGGACGCGATCGATTCGAGGACGCGGCGGATCGGCTTGGCGTTTGCGAGTGCGTAGCCCGTCACCAGAATCAAGATCATTTGAAATGCGAATTCCAAGATCTTGAAGATGCCGTCGTACCAGGCGGTGAGAATTTGGATGGTGCTGTGATGGGGCGCGAAGATTAGCGCTAGCAGCGCGGTCAGCAGCGTGAGGATGACGGCCAAGAGGTACGGGTCGGGCAGTATCTGCTCGAAGAGCGATACGAACGCGCCTACGACCGTGCTTAGGGGCGAAGTGCGTTCAGGCGCTAGCTCTGCATCACTGGCCATGGGCGCGTGTTCGGACGCGCGAGCCTTAAGTCATCGAACGCCGACTAATCACCCTTCGACAAGCTCAGGGTGACACAATGGCCTCATTACCTTTGCGCTTCGACAAGCTCAGCATGACAATTCAAAAGCTCTCCCACCCCAGGCTTGACCTTTATAATACTATACAGTATAGTATTTAATTAAATGGAGGCCAGAAGGGTGCGGAGGCCCAGGGGGAGGCCGCGGGATGCCAAGATCGATGGTCGGATCGTTGCGGCGACTCTGCGCCTGATTTCCGAGCGTGGCCTAAGCGGCACAGCCATGGATGAGGTGGCTGCCCGAAGCGGCGTGAGCAAGGCGACCATCTACCAGCGCTGGCCTTCCAAAGATGCTCTCTGCATCGACGCGATCCGCAATCTCCAACTCGAACTGCCTGAACTCAAGTCGGCCGATCCGCGTAAAGATTGCATTACGCTCTTGCGCGACGCCATCGACATGGACGACGATGGCGAGGCGGAGCGCATCTTGGCACGCACGATCGCCGAACTTCCCGACCATCCCGACCTCGCACCGATCCTGCGCGCGCGCATCGTCGAGCCGCGGCGCGCGCTCTGTACTCAAGTCCTCGAACGCGCGATCGCAAAGCGCCAGCTCTCAAAACGTACCGACATCTCGCTTGCCGTGGATCTGCTCACGAGCCCCATCTTCTTCCGGCGGCTGATCAGCGCGAATGGTGCGCTGAAGACCGCCTTGCCCGCCAAACTCGTCGACGCCGTGTGGAGGGCGTTCGCAGCTTAGCACATCGGGGGAATTATGTTTATCGTTACGCTTCTGGTTCTGACTGTATTCCTTGGCTACAAATTTATCAGCGCGCTTGCGCTCTCACGCACGCGGCGGGCTGACGACGATCGGCGTACGCCGCGGGTATGGTGAGCCGGTCACGATCGGCCGTGGCGTCACGACTGGTTCCGGCGTAAAGATCGTTGTCGGCGCGACCTGCGGCCTTGGCTGAAACGGCTCCGGCGTGCGAATCGGCGCGGACGGCGCACAGCGCACGAAGAGAACACGCCGCGTCGCATCGTAGCCCACGCTCGCGTCCAGCCTGCGGAAGAGCGGAGCGACCGCCACATAGTACGCCGGCAACGTTCGCGGTTCGATGACTCCCGTCAACAAACGCACGACGCGCGCGCCCCGACGAATGACGATCTTCTTCCCCTCGTAACTAATGCTGTCCGAACAGTGCGTGATGAACGGCGCGATCGGCGCCATCACGCGGCCCTGCCGAAGATACGGTCGATTGTAAGATTGGATCGGCGCACCACCCATCACGATGGTGACCGATATCGCGGCCAGTGGGAGAATCACGGTCCAGCCGCGATATACCGCATCGAGTGAAGCGACTCATCTTCGCCTTTCGGGAAGCCGGCGTACGGTTTTCACGCGATGGTTGCGCCTTCTTGGCCCAGGCGATTGCCTACAACGCGCTTTTTACGGTTTTTCCGCTAGTCGTGCTCTCGATCACGCTCGCTTCGTATTTTTATCCGGATAGCCAGCAGCGCGTCTTAGGTCTGGTCGATACAATTGCGCCGACGCTGCACGACTTCATCGCCCAAAACCTGAGGAACTATCTTGGCGGGCGCCTTGGCTCGAGCATTATCGCGATCGGCTTTCTCATCTGGTCGGGCAAGAATCTCTTCCTCACGCTCGCCTATGCGCTCGATCGCGCGCTGGGAGTTCCCAAAGGCCGGCCGCTCGTTCACGACATCGCGCTATCGATCGTGATGTTACCTCTGGTCGGGATCTTGCTCCTGATCGCGATGGCGCTGCCGATCCTCTTCTCGATCATCGTTGCGATGACGCAGTTTCCGGACCAGGCGCTGATCACGCGGCTGCTCGGCTATGGCTTTTCCCTGCTGCTCGTGTTCGTGCTGACGATCATCATGTACACATTCTTGCCGAACCGCCGCGTCGCGTGGCACTTCGCGGTGCCTGGCGCTTCATTTGCGGCCCTCACCTGGCCCGGCGTCCAATTCATCTTCGAGCAGTACACGACGCACGTGAATTTCGCCCATGTGTACGGCGCGCTCTCCGCGCCGCTGGCGCTCTTGCTGTGGTTCTACTTGATGGGCTCGATTTTTCTGTTCGGCGCGCAATTGTGCGCGGGTTGGGCGCATCTCAAAGGTACAACGCCGGTTGCCGAAATCAACGACGACGTAAAGACGACGTGACGCTGCTATTCATCCACGGCTCAGGTTTTACGGGTGACGTATTCTCGCAGCAGCTGGTCGCGTTTCCTGGTAGCGTTGCACCCAATCTTCCAGGGCACGGCGCACCTGGTGGCGCCGCGACGGTTGCCGAGTTCGGCGACTTCATCGAGCGATTCATCGAAAAGCAGCATTTGCGCGACGTTACGCTGTGCGGCAACTCGCTCGGCGGCACAATCGCGCTAGAAGTTGCCTTACGCAAGAACCCAGCGCTGCGTTCGATCGTGCTGCTCGGATCCGGCGCGCGCCTGCGGGTTGCACCGAGCATCTTGGAGGGTTTGCGGGCCGATTTTGACCGCATGTGCACCGAGCTCGCGCAGATGCTCTACGCCGATCCGACACCCGAGCGTGTTGCGTATGCTGTGGCGGCGATGCATCACGTCGGCCCAGCCCAAACGCTAGCGGACTATGAAGCCTGCAACCAGTTCGACGTCACGGAGCGCCTCGGCGAGGTGGCGCTTCCGGTGCTGGCCCTCACGGGCGAAGCGGACCAGATGACGCCGCCCAAGTACGCGGAGGTCTTGGCTGGCCGGGTTCAGGCCGGAAAGGCCAGAATTATCCCTAGGGCCGGTCACTTGGTCATGGCCGAGCGGCCTGAGGAAACAAACGCGGCGATCGCGGAGTTTCTCTCATAGGGCAGCACCGTGGTCGCGCTTCGACAAGCTCAGCGTGACAAGGTTGGGAGCTCAGCGTGACAAGGTCGGGAGCTCAGCGTGACAAGGTTGGAGGCGCACCGTAGCAAGGTTTTGGAGCGAAGCGTGACAGGGTTGGAAATTCAGCGTAACCATACTACTCGGAGGAAATAGACTTTTGCGTCGTTATCTCGCCATCATCGCCGTCTTAAGCGCCGTCCTGCTGACGGGCCTTGGCCATCGCCCGCCAAAACCGAGCCCTACCCCCTCGCCCACGCCGACGGCTACGCCCACGCCCGCGCTGCCAACGGTCATCATCTATCCGTTCACGGTCAACGGCGACGCCGATAAAAGGGCCGGCGCCAAGCTCGCCGCGCTCTACACCTCCGAAATCAAAACGATGGGCGGAATCGTCATCAAGCCGGTGCCGACGCCGGCCGTCGATCGTAAGATGTACTTGACGGCCGCGATCCAGAACGGCGCCGACTATTACTTTTCCGGTTACATCACGCCGGTGGGTGAAGAGGTCGCACTCGTCCAGCAGCTCGTGAGCACGACCAGTGGCGCGATCATCTGGTCGGCAACGGCACAAATCTCGACCTACGGTGACGCGATCGACCAAGCCGACACCGTCCGGAAGGTGTTGCTCGGGCACGCCGGGCGTGTCGAAGCCCAGTATCAGGCCCAGCAATCCGCGGCAACGGCGCCGCCGGTAAGCAACGGCGCGCAAACCAACATCGGCACGATTTTAGGCATCTTCCATCGCATGAAGCCGGGGCCCAAACCCACGCTGGCTCCCGACAAGAAACCCAAGCGCGGCATTCTAGTCGTGCAGGTCGCTGCCAACCCGTCCAGTCTCAACAACTCTGCCACCGTCGCTCTAGCGCTCTCGCTCGATCGCGCCTACCTCGTGGGGCGCTCCGCCGTCGTCACTCAGAACATTTCGAGCGACTCGAGAACCATCTGCGGCGCGTTAACGAACGAAACGATTGCTAGCGGCGAGTTTCGAACGGAGGCGACCAGCAAATTGTACCGCAACACTTCCAACGTCTTTACCCTGCGCATCTATCGCTGCGACGGCTCGGTAATGTTTAGCAACACGGGGCGAAGCGGCTCGATGGGCGGCGCAATCGACAACGCGGTCAACGCGTACATGAAAGATCATCCGAACAACGACTAGTCCAAAAGACCTGCCGGCAGCCGTACGCTGATCCGGCGCGCGGCCAGATCGATCTCGTGCACGAATGCATGCACCAGCGGTAACCGGTGCGCACCGAAAACCAACACGTCCTGGGCGGGGTAGTGCTCGACCGCGTTGACGGCGCCAAGATCGTTGCCGCGCTCATCAACGAGCCGGCAGCCAATGAGGTCTTCATCGAGGTATTCGCCGTCCTCTAAGATGAAAGCGTCGCGCGGCGCGAAGAGCTCACCGCCGACAAAATCGCGTGCTGCTTTTGCGTCACTGACGCCTTCAAAAAGCACGAGCGGGCGCCCTTGATGTTCGCGGATCGCGCCCACCGTAAGCTCGCTCGTACGGCCGTTGCCGATGAAATCCAAACGTGCTCCGGGAACGAAGACCGCGCGACCGGCCGTCGTGGCATCGACCTTCAGCTCGCCGTGCAAACCAAAGGCGCCCGAAATGCGCCCCGCTAGGCGTTTATTCGGCGGTGCCGCCGTCTTCGGCGTCTTCTTGCTCAAGCTCATCGAGGTTGAAAAAATCGACCGTAAGATGCTCTTCCGCGGTCGCACGAACGATCGTACGCAACGCATGCGCGACACGCCCGCCGCGTCCAATCACTTTGCCCAAGTCCTCGGCATCGACCGCGAGCTCGATCGCCGGCTCGCCATCGCCGGTAAAACTTTCGATCTCCACCGCTTCCGGCTTGCTGACGAGCTTCTTGGCTAAGAATTCCAAGAGCACGGTCGCACGCGCTTGCGATTCTTGCGGGTTTTTTGCTGCGCGCGGAGCGTGGCGACGCACGGGTGCGCGTCGCTCGCCCGTCGTTCGCTCCGCTGTACCTACGACTTCGCGCCGGCGTCGCGGCGCCGTTTCGTCTTCGGGCTCGACGTCGTCGATGACCGTCTCTTCGGATGCGATCCTTCGCGCGCCTAAGGTCGAGCGGCGTTCTTCCTCTTGGGTCTCATCTCCGAAGAGTCCAAACTCGTCATCAAAGGAGCTCATCTAGGACTCTTTTTTGGCCTTGGGGGCGCGCTTGGTTTCCGGAATAAATCCGCGCTCCACCAGGCCGCGCTCGGCAAAGAGGCGGCGCACCGGATCGGACGGCTGCGCACCCTTTGCAAGCCACTCCTTGACCTTCGCTTCATCGATGACGACTGTCTTGGGTTCCGTGCGCGGGTTGTAGTGGCCTACGATTTCGATGAACCGCCCATCGCGCGGTGAGCGCGCGTCGCTCACGACGAACCGGTACGTCGGTTGTTTTTTGGCGCCCATGCGGCGCAATCTGATCTTAACCATTGATTCCCATTCTGTTCAAGTTTGGTAGTTGCGGCAGGCGGCCTTTGCGGCCGCCCATCTTCTTCATCATCACTTTGGCTTCGTCGAACTGTTTGATCAACCGGTTGACGTCCGACACCTGCGTGCCGCTGCCCAGCGCGATCCGCTTGCGGCGCGAACCGTTGAGAATCGTCGGGCTGCGGCGCTCGCGCCGCGTCATCGAGCAGATGATCGCCTCGACCTTGCCGATCTGTTTTTCATCGACCTCAAAATCTTTGGGCAGCGCGCGCGACACGCCCGGGATCATCTTCAAAATATCTCCGAACGAGCCCATCTTGCGGACCTGCCGCAACTGTTCCAGAAAGTCGTCGAGCGTGAACTGCTGGCGAGCAAATTTTTGCTCGAGTTCTTTGGCCTGCGCTTCGCTAAAGACGCTCTGCGTGCGCTCGATTAGGGTGAGCACATCGCCCATCCCCAAAATCCGCGAGGCCAGCCGGTCGGGGTAGAAGGGTTCGAGCGCCGAGAGCTTCTCGCCGACACCGATCAGTTTGATCGGCGCGCCGGTCACCTTGTGGATCGAGAGCGCCGCTCCTCCGCGTGCATCGCCATCCATCTTCGTGAGGATGACCCCCGTGATGCCGATGCGCTCGTGAAAGCCCTGCGCGATATTGGTCGCTTGTTGGCCCGTCATCGCATCGGCCACCAGCAAAATCTCAATCGGCATGACCGCGCTCTTGATCTGCTCGAGCTCGCGCATCAGCTCGTCGTCGATCTGCAGGCGTCCGGCGGTGTCCAAGATCACGGTCGAAAGACCCAGGCGCTTGGCTTCGGCAACCGCGTCGCGCGCGATGGCCACCGGATCGGCCCCAGCCCGCTGGTACACCGGAAGATCGATCTGTTTGCCCAGCGTTTGCAGCTGCTCGATTGCCGCTGGACGATACACGTCGCACGCGACCAACATGCTGCGCCGCCCCTGCTCTTTGAGCCGCAGCGCCAGTTTGCCAGTTTGCGTCGTCTTGCCCGAGCCTTGCAAACCGACCAGCATGATGACCGAGGGCGGCGCATCCGAGAAGCGCAATTTCGCTTGGGCGCCGCCGAGCAATTGAACCAGCTCGTCGCTCACGATCTTGAGGATCGTCTGGGCCGGCGAGAGCGACTCGAAGACGTGCTCGCCGATCGCGCGCTCCTTGACGCTGTTAACGAAATCCTTAGCCGCCGAAAGCGAAACGTCAGCCTCAAGCAAAGCGATGCGCACTTCGCGCATCACTTCGTTAATATCGGCTTCGCCGAGTTTGCCGCGACCGGTCAGGCGCTTGAAAATCGCGCCCAGGCGATCGGATAGTGTTTCGAACATGGGTGGGCCGCACGCGGCCCTAAAAGTTACTCCTTAACCTGGGTTTCGTCGATGCGTTTGACGGCGTCGCCGACGGTCTTGATTTTTTCGGCTTCTTCGTCCGGGATGTCGATGTTGAATTCGGTCTCGAAGGCCATCACGAGCTCAACTTGATCCAGTGAGTCCGCGCCCAAATCGTCCGTGATCGAGGCTTCGGGCGTAACCTCGTCTTCGTCTACGCCCAGCTGCTCGACGATGATCTTCTTAACTTTATCAAACGTTGTTGCCATGAACTCTCCTACATCAAAATGCCGCCGTCAACGACGAGGGTTTGCCCCGTCATATATGCGGCGGCCTGCGAACAAAGAAAACTGACGACTCCGCTCACGTCTTCCGGCTTCCCCGCACGGCCGAGTGCCGTTGACTTCAGCATCAACTCTTTGGCTGCAGCGGGCAGCTTCTCGGTCATCGCGGTTTCGATAAAGCCCGGCGCAACGGCGTTGACTCTTATGTTCCGTGAACCCAATTCCTTTGCTAGCGACTTGGTCAGGCCCAGCAGCCCGGCTTTGGATGCGGCGTACGCCGCTTGGCCGGCATTCCCCGAGAGCCCCACGATGCTGCTCATCAGGACGATCGAGCCGGCCCGCGCCTTCATCATCGGCCGTGCGACCGCGCCGCACAGATAGAACGCGGATTTGAGGTTGACCGCCAGATGTTGATCGAGCGCCTCGGGTCGCAAGCGCAGCAGCAGCGTATCGAGCGTTTGCCCCGCGTTGCCGATCGCAAAGTCAACTCGCCCGAGTTCTTTCAGACATCGCTCGACAGCGCTTTCGATCGCGATTGGGTCGGTGACGTCTGCCGCGACGACGAGCGTTTTCGCCTCGGCGCGCGCCTGACGGCAAAGTGCGGCGGTTTCGTCGAGCGCCTCGCGATCGCGACTGACGAGCGCGACGTTCGCGCCATCGCGCGTAAAGTCGACCGCAATCGCACGCCCGATCCCGCGGCTGGCGCCGGTAATGAAGGCGACCTTTCCCTCAAACTTCATGCGTTGGCAAACTCGCCGAGCTTTGCGTGCAGCTTCTCCACGCCCGCGGCGTCGCTCACGTTGATGACCGTGGGAGCATTCGGCAAGCGGCGGATCAAGGGGCCAAGCACCGGGTTGGCGCCAAACTCCGCTACGAAGCCGCAGCCGCTTTCAAGCAGTCGCACCGCGGTATCGTGCCAGCGCACTTCTTCCACAATCGAGCGCACCAAATTGCGTTTGATCTGCTCGACGTTCGCATAGGGCAGCGCATCGACGTTCGATACGACCAGGAACTGCGGCATCTTAAACGAGGCTGCGTCGATCGCTTTTGAAAATTGCGCGATCGCCGGCTCCATGAGCGCGCTGTGCCACGCGCCCGAAACGTTGAGCGGAACGACGCGTTTAGCGCCCTCTTCCATCAACTTCTCGCCGGCAGCCTTCACCGCCGCCGCATCACCGCTGATTACGATTTGGGAGGGAGAGTTGAAATTCGCCAGCTGCAAACGCAAGCCGGTTTGCTGCGTGATTTGTTCGACAACCGCGCGGATCTTTGCGGCATCGCAGCCTAAGACCGCAGCCATTGCGCCCGGCGCCCGTTCGGCCGCCGCCTGCATCGCTTTTGCCCGCACGTTGACAACCCGCAGCGCATCCTCGAACGAGAGGGAGCCCGCGATCGTCAAACTGCAAAACTCGCCGAACGAGTGGCCGGCGCTTGCAACCGTGTTCAAGAGTGGGCGAGCGGCTTCGTAGAGTGCCAAATTCGTCACAAAGATTGCCGGCTGCGAGAACCGGGTCTCGCGCAGCTTTTCTTCCGGCCCGGTTTGCATGACTTCGAAGAGATCGTAACCGAGCACGTCTTTGGCGCGCTCGAAAAGCGCTTTCGCGGCGTCGTATTTGCGCGCGAGGTCGCCGCCCATACCAATCGACTGCGACCCTTGTCCCGGGAACACGGCCGCTAAACGCCGGCTCACGCCGCGCGCTCCGCACGGCCAAGAGCCGTCCATTTCCAGGCGACTGCGCCCCATGAGAGGCCACCGCCGAAACCGACGAAGATCACGATGTCGCCGTCGTGGAGTTTTTGCCGTTCGACCGCTTCCGAGAGCGCCATCGGGATCGAGGCCGCCGAGGTATTGCCGTACTCGTGGATGTTGACGAGCACTTTGTCGGAGGGCATGCCCAAGTACTTGGCCGCCGCGTCGATGATGCGCTTGTTCGCCTGGTGCGGAATCAAAAAGTCCAAGTCGGCATGCTTGAGATGGGCTTTGGAAAGCGCCGCTTCGGTCGCAGCGACCATTTTGGTAACCGCAAATTTGAAGACTTCGCGGCCTTCCATATAGATATATTGCTCGCCGGCATCGTAGCGCAGCGGGTCCATCGCATAGCGCGAGCCGCCGGCCGGCACGCGCAGGATCTCCGGACGGCTGCCGTCGGACCCGAGCTCGCTGCTCAAAAAAGAATCCTTCGCCGAGCGTTCCAAAATCACGGCGCCCGCGCCATCGCCAAAGAGAATGGCCGTACCGCGATCTTTCTTATTGGTGATCTTCGTCAGCGTTTCAGCGCCGATCAGCAGGATGCGTTTGTAGACGCCGCTGCGGATCAAGCTGGAGGCGACGGTTAAGCCGTAGATAAACCCGCTGCAGGCGATTTCGATATCGAAGGCAGCCTTGCTCTGCGCGCCGAGTTTTGAGGCGACGATGCAGGCGGTCGCAGGGAAGGGATAATCCGGCGTGACGGTCGCGACGATGTAACAATCGATCTCTGCGGGCTCCAAAGAAGCGCAGGCGAGGGCCTTGCGCGCGGCCGCCAGCGCAAGGTCGCTGGTGGCTTCGTTGGGCGCTGAGATGTGGCGCCGCTTCATGCCGGTGCGCGTCGTGATCCACTCGTCGCTCGTATCGAGGATTTTTTCGAGATCTTCGTTGGTCAGAATGCCGGCCGGTGCGTAGTGCCCGACACCGATAATCCGAACCCCGCTACCGTTCAAGGATTAGCGCGTCGCTGGGCCGGCGTGTTCGTCCTTGGGTTCGACGACTTGGCGCCCGTCATACGTTCCGCAAGCCGGGCACACAAAATGCGGACGCTTGGGGGCATGACACTGCGGGCATTCGACCGTCGTAACCGCGTTCAGCTTCCAATTTGCCGCCCGGCGGCTGCGCGTTTTCGAGCGCGGGGTCTTCCATTTTGGATTCGCCACTCTTTAAGACTCCTTAAGCGCAAGTGCACGCGCCTTCATTCTTGTTTCGTCCACAGTATTGACACAGACCGTTGCACCCTGGACTGCAGAGCACCGCGAAGGATGCGCTGCTGTCGACCAGCTGCCGCGCGAGGTCGGCCACATCGAGGCGGCTTCCGCACAGGACATTGGTTTCGCCCAAGGGCTCGTCCTTGACCGCCCCGGGCGGCTCCAGGCACTCTTCGACCTCCAGATGCATCGGCCGCCGTACCTCGCCCAGGCAGCGATCGCACTGCCCTTGCGCTTCAACGTCGACCGTCCCCACGATCTCGAGCAGCCGGTAAGCCAGGCGCACGTTCAGGCGTACCTGCGCGGGCGCTGGGAAGCTCCAGCCCTCGAAGGGTTCCAGCTTGACCCGCTCATCAACCCGTAGCGTGTGGTGACCGCCCGCGAGCAGGCTGCCGACATCCACCGTCTGCGAAAAAGCCATAACATAAGAGGAAGGCCCCCATCTTTGAGAGCCCCCGAAACCCGAACCATTGTAGAACCGCACCCGCGTCTTGTCAAACCGCCGGCCGGACGTGATTGCGCCCGCATGACCGAGATTTCCGGCATCGCCCGCCAACTTTCAAACGTCGGGGTCGCCTACGCCGGCGAGATCGCTTCGGCGGCCGGCCGGCACGACGTCGATCCGAAGCTGCTGGCTGCGGTCGCGGCCCAAGAAACGGGCGGACCGGGCGCCAACGCCGGGCGCAACATCGTGGGCGACGGCGGGCACGGTCGGGGCCTCTTTCAGATCGACGACCGCTTCCACGCGTTCGCCCGCTCTTCAGCCGCCATGGACCCGGCCCAAAACGCCGACTATGCGGCCGGCATGATCTCCGGGCTCTTACACAGCTATGGAGGCGACGTCCACAAAGCGCTCTCCGCGTACAACGCCGGCCGCCCCGATGCCACCGGAACGATCACGCAGTGGACGGACGGACAGCGGCTCGGCTACGCGGACTCCGTGTTGCGCCACAGCGTCCAACTCGGAGGCACGCCGGCCGTTTTGCCGGTCCAAACCGGTGCAGCGGCAGGCGGTTCAGGCGGCGATCAGCAGCTGATCGGCGAGATCCAGCAAGAGATCGCACAGGTCAACCAAATGCAGGCGCTCGCGCAAGGCTCGCCGTTCGATCCGACCGCGTTGTCTGCCACGCCTCAGTTCGCGCCGCCGCCCAGCTACGCGCAGTTGAGCGGCCTCGATAGCAGCGGCCACTCGCGGTATGACGTTTCGTACGCCGGCTTGATCGACGACGACGATAGCAACAGCTAGCTAGCAGGAGCATCCCCATGGCATTCAATCTTCTCAACGGCATCGTGAACGGAGCCGAGTCGTTCTTTCTCTCGGGCGGCAACCCGATTGCCGCGGGTGCAGGCGCACTCGCCGGCGGCTTGAGCACGGGCGCCAACGCAAATACGGGCACGGGCAATCTCGGCAACACGGCAATCGGCGCACTCAACGCCGCCAACGAGGCGGACACGACTGCAATGTACGCCGAGAACCTGCGCCATCAATCCGCCATGCAATGGGAAGCGACCTGGTTTAACGAGATGATGGACGAGAAATCGGAGCGGATGCGCGAGATGAACGAAATGCGCGATCTCTCGATGGAGCAGCGCAAAGCGGACAATCAGATCACTAAGAAGTTCATCCAGTCGATCACCGAATGATTCCTCCACTGCAACCTGCGCGCCCCAAGAGCGCGGCAACGCCGGCTGGTGCAACCGCAACCGGCCGCGGCGCTGCCGACGAGCCTGCGGCCGATACGCAAGATCAGGCCACGCCGCAGGCCCAACAAGTGGCGTTCAACTTTCAGCTGCAAGAGCGGGCCGAGTTGCTGCGGGAGTTTAACGAACTGCGCGCGCTTCAGATGGAGCAGCTCAAGCGCGACGACGAGGTCGTCAAGAAATGGATCGAGATGATCTAAAGGCGCATTGACCGGGCCCGCCAACTACAGTACAATCTTGCCTCGTCGGGCCATTAGCTCAGTTGGTTAGAGCGCATGCTTGATAAGCATGAGGTCCCTGGTTCGAGACCAGGATGGCCCACCAATCAAAAACGTGTTTATTCCCGCTGCTTTGACAATATCTTCAGTGGAATTGTCGTGCACCAAAAAGCCGATCCTGACAGGCCAGTACTTGACGGAGATGAAAAAAATTCGCTGCGCCCCTCGCGCGCGCGCATTACGGCTAAAGCAAAGGCCGGGACCGCAGAGGATACCCACTGCAAGTTGCACCGCACGGAACGATCGCATGGAAGGCACTAAAGTTTCAAGTCCGTTCTTGCACAGCAGCAAATTCTAGGGGAGCACCACGATGACCCCGCGTTGACCGAGTTTGAAATGATAACCGCAATTGTAGTAAAACACTCCGGGGCGCGCCGCTACGAATAGGCGCGACTTACCGTGCGGGGCCACATCGCCGGAACTCCAAGGTTCCTGACTGATTGTGCTGCCGGTTGTCACGCGACCATCGGTGGGAAACCCACGCGACGTCGCGGTGTGCGGCTCTGGATCCAGGTTTTGCCACCGCACTCCATCACCGACGTGAACAGTCAAGACCCTAGGATCATATCCCCCGAGCTCGCCGTATTTCGTTTGCATCGGCGTGACTGCCAACTCTATTTCAACGACAGCGATTGAGTTGCGCGGGGTTGATGCCGTCACTGCAGGCGTCATCAACAGTAAACCGCCCGCAAGCGCAACGAGCGAAAGCCGAAGCTTGACCATCTTCTCCTCCTCAATTCAGTGTGGCGAAAAGTTTTTGCCGAACGCCTTTCTCAAACCAGAATAAGCCTGCATAGAGTCGCAGAACCACTAACGCAATAGCGGATGTCCTAGCAAGGTACATGAGCCTCCAGTAGTTTAGCGAGATCGGCCTTCTCACTATCCCGTAACTACTCGCTCTCATCCTAGTACCACGTGGAGATCTAGAACATCAAAAAACCATCAAAACTAATATCATGCCCGATTGGGCCGCAGTTGCCCTGTAGGCGGCGATTGCCTTAATGACGGGCCTCCGTCAGGGGAACTCCTGGCGCTGAGGTGAGAAGACATCGATCTTGACCGGGCGACGCTGTCAGTGCGCAGATCCTTAGAGCGAATTGGCGTGGGTGCTCCTAACGGTGTCGGCTCCAATTCTTCCAAAAGTCGGACCGCGTCGAACTCATCTAGCGCGAGAATTTCAGATCGACCCTTGAACGCACGTCAACGTGATCGCAAGGATTTTACGCGATCAGATTCCAACGCACGCCCTCTGCGGCATATTTGAAAGGCACGGAGGTTTCAAGGGCGCTGCAAATTGCAGCTCGTATTTCGGGGGTTAAATAAGGGGCTTGAGCCTTTCGGGCGTCCTATTTTCCGGTTTTGACAAGGCTTCAATAATTTTGCGACGACGACACCTCGACGTGGGAGACAGTTGACACCCATTCTGACACCCGTTCGTTCGCTGTCTGGTGCCATTCGGTGCCGCTCGGGCAGCAGCAAGCATTCAACCAAATGCTAGACAGCGCAATGAAAAGACCGACAAAATCAGACATTTACCGACAATCGGCTATTTTCGCTTCTTGTTGTTGATAAGCATGAGGTCCCTGGTTCGAGACCAGGATGGCCCACCATCAAAAACCCGCACACAAACGTGTACGGGTTTTATCGTCTTCGAGTGGTGTGACTATTTTACGAGCGTCATGCCCCAGGGTCCGATGTCATTGAGTTGGATAATCGTGTCGCCTCTTGCCATTGCGTAGTGGTGCACGCCTGCAGGCACTGAGAAAAACGAGCCGGCGGGCATCGCCTTCATTTTTGCGGGGACCATCTTATCGCCGATACCGACGAGCAACGTTCCCTGCAATACGGTCACCATTTCGAGGACGGGGTGGTAGTGCGGAGGAAACTTTCCTCCATCTGGGATCTCAACTCGCATAACGAACGCGCCCGCTTTTGCGGGATTTCCAACCAAGAGCGCGATACGCTTGCCGGCTAAAGCCCCGGTGCCCGCAGTCCAGTGAACTTGACTGGGTGGAACAAGAGTCGGAGCGTTAGCAGCAAACGCGGTTGCGCCCGCGACGGCTAGCAGCGCCGCGACCAATGCAGCGCGATAAATCATAGTCTGCTCCAATCTTTCAGGCGTACTCGCCTGAACGCCCAGGAGATTCGAGACCGGAGCGGCCGCTCCCCGGCCCTGCGTTGCGATCCTCCTGCGCTAAGAATCACGGGAGGCCGCGGCGCTTGTGAGAAATCAAAGTCGCGCCGCAGGTCGCCGAGTTGACGCGCGTTTTCGCGCACGTTAGGTCGTGGGTCCGGCCGCCCGTCCGTTTGCGGATCGATGCGCGCGCCGCGCAGAAAGTCGTCTTCAATAAATTTCACGTACGCATCGTGACTAAGAATTTGATGGTCGATATAGCCCCTGCGCGCGTACGGACTGATTACCAAGCCGGGAACGCGGAGACCGTAGCCGTTCTCATCTATCGTTGGGGGAACGACGTGATCGTAGAAGCCACCCCAATCGTCCCAGCTTAGCAAAATTGCCGTGCTGCGCCAATTGGGACTTCGCATCACTGCGTTAATGACTGCAGTGACGTACGCTTGGCCTACGCTTACCAGGGCGGGCGGATGCTCGCTGTTTTCATTGGCAGGAGCAAGCCACGCAACCGCCGGCAGCGTTCCATTTTTCGCAGCTCTGAAAAAATTGCTGATATCCTGCACATTCGAAAGTTCGCCATCTTGTCTGACAGTATCGAATGACGGCAGCGGATTCCAGATTCCCGGAGTGTGCGCAGATTGCGCACGCGCCGTGCAGTTCATCGAGCCATCGTCGCAGTCGGGCTCCGTGCCGCCCGTTACGTAGTAGGCCCAGCTCACGTGGTTCTTGTGAAGAAGATACGTCAAGTCGGTCCATGCATAGTCTGGCCGGCCAGGTTGCACGTTTTCGTGCAAAAGTCGTAACAAATCACGCGGGGAATCGGGCGATTCTAACTCATTTCGACAGCTCGCGGCATCGCCGATGCTGGAGCACTTCGCCGACCATTCCGAGACCATGAAGAGGTGCTGCGGTAGACTCCATGACGCATTCGGTTCAAACATGTGGTCCTGGAGGACAAAGCTGCGCGCGTAGGCCCAGTAGCTCTTGAGTTCGTGTGCGTCATGGTAGCCGACTGTGTCGTCCTTGGCTCCCTGCAGGAAGACGCATACCGGATTATTCAGGTCAACGCATCCGCGTTGAGCGCGTCGAGCACTCCCGCTAAACCCGTCCATCTTGCCGCCGTCAATGTCGGCAATCGCATCTCTGACGCTGTGCGGGCCCCCGAAATTGCGATCGTTCGTATCGTGATACGGGCGCACGCATCCGCCCGAGGGATTGGGGATACAGGCTACGGGAGCCCCATCGCGCATGGGGATGCCGTCCGCGCCCGGGTACGTCCCGAAGTAGCTATCGAACGAGCGGTTTTCTTGCATGATGATTATCACATGTTTGATCTTGTGAATATTGGCGGAATCGGTGGCAGCCCTTGCACTACATGCTGCAAAACCGAGGATAAGGACAAAGCAGATTGCGCGCATCTTCCCCATTTTCATAATGTTCATATTTTTCATAAATCGTTGTCGGGCGGTTTGTCGCTTGGAGCTTGTTGCAGAAAACTGCGCGTCGACACTCTCTGCGAAAAAGGCACGAAGGACGATGGGGCCTGCGTGTAGTCGAAGAAATCGGAGAGGTCGTCCGCGCGGACATCCGTTTGTCCGAGCGAGGGCAGGTTGAGTGTTTCCTCCATATATTTCAGAATGCTTCCGAATTCGTGTTGCACGTGGGAAATATAGTGCTTTTTTGCGTACGGCGAAATGACGATCAGCGGCACGCGGAAACCTAGCCCGTCGATATCCAGTTGCGGCGGTGGCACATGATCGTACCACCCGCCCCAATCATCCCACGTCACGAAGATTGCTGTATCTTGCCAGTAGCTACCTCGTCCGATGGCGTTGACAATGGAAGTAACCCAGGCCGGTCCGGTATTGCCGCCGTTTAGAGCATGGTCGGAGTTTGCGCCCTTAGGAATAACCCAACTAACTTGTGGCAAATTATTGCTCGCGATGTCTGAAAGAACGGTCGTTTCGGGCAAAATGACGTTTTTCGTCCAGTCTGGGCCAAAGCGAATGCTGCGGATGGAATTGTAAGCCGACCAGAGATTCGGATCACCCGGACCTGGAACATACGTGTAATATTTCCATGTGATGCCGTGCTGGTCAAGCAGATCGGCCATCGTCGTGTAGCTGAAACACGGGAACGGTCCCGGAACTTCTGCGCCCGCGGAGTTCAACACGAATACGAAAGCACCAGCCGGCGAATCGCAGCCGGCCGGGACCGCCACCTCCCCGGGCGGTATCAGTACGGGGCTATCGACGGCATGATCGGCTTGACCCGCGACAATGTACTGATGGGCGACGTAGCTCGAATCCGAGTTGGATTGGAACATTCTATCGGCCAGCCCATAGGCTGAAGCCAACTTCCAGTACGGTTGCGTTTCGATCGGGTTGACATATGCGTATGCATAATTCTTTAGATTGTTATTCGGGGGATACAGCCGGGCGAGATCAAAGCCATTATTAGCGCCGTGATTATATTCGAGTTCGAAACCCGGGTGCGAATGATCTACATCCTGCAAAGCTTCAAGATTGACTTGCGTTAAAGGCACGGTTGCCCCGGTGCTCGTTTGTCCAGACTGCACCGTGTCGGCACCCGGAAACCCGTTGAATAGGTTATCCATGCTGCGGTTCTCTTGAAAAATGACGATGATATGGTGGATCGGTATCGTCGTAGACACCGTCCAGTGCGGCGGCGTCGAAGAAAACGCGTACGTCGCCGGACCGGTTGCGTCGCCCGTAAAACAGTTCGCGTTAGCCGGGTATTTGCTCAATGCAGAAACCGTCACACCACCGGTCATCGTTGCTTGCGCCGGTTCCACGGCGTGCGTTGTGCCGTTCAGCAAGCCGATCTGATCCGCGGCCATTTGGGGCAGGCGAGAACACGGACCGGGTTGGTACGCGGACAAAAGAGCGCTGTATCCACCGGTCGATGCCGAAAGTCCGGTCGAGCTCGCGGCGATGTCCCAAGCGGCAGTCTGGTAGTTGTAGAGCATCACGTGCCAGGTGGATGTCTTGCTCGGCACCGTATCGGACGTCGAGATCAGCGTGGTATATGACGGAACGCCATGCGGGCTGGGCTGGATATATTTCGCGCTAAAAGTGCTGTCGATCGGAATAAAGCCGACAAAGCCGATGGTGCCGCAATACGAGTAGGCGTAGAAATACGAGTACGTCGTGCCGGCGGAGGTTTTAAAGTAGAGCGATCCCGCGCCCAGGCATGATCCGTTGGTCGGCAGCGCCACCGCGCCGATAAGAAGCTGCGTGCCGCTACTTGGTTGGATCAGCGAGAGCTGCGACGCTTGATACGCATCATGCAGCGCTTCAATCCCGGTATAGGGGCCCCCGCCGGAAATCGCATTGCCCGCTACTTCGGAATCGCCGCTCCCAACCGAAGAGGTTCGGCTCCCTAAGGAAGCGCTCGTTAAGGTCTGCTGCGCTCGCGATGCGCGGGCTACGACATCGCTTGGCAACATCCGAGTCAGCGTGAGGCGGCGCAAACGAGCGATCCCGGAAGGGCTGAAATCCGGCAACGCCGGTAACCGGCGTGCTGCTTGGCTCAATGGCGCGAGCGGCGGCGTTGAACTTCCAAACTTGCCTTGGCAGGCCGCCAGGATCGCCACGGTACCAGCGGCGCAAAAAGTCAAAGAAAGTTGCGACCAAAAACGGGCGTACATCATAACAGCCCTCTGGGAAGATCAGCGTTTTGAGCGTTCGCGATGGGCAGCCAGACGCCTACATGGGATCTCGGCAGCGCTTTAGGATCGTGCTCTCTCGTCCCACTTCGGCACGTTCACGCCCTTCACAATGAGCCACAGGCAAAATGACGTCTCCCCAATAAAGGCAAGCACCAGAATCGGGAAGATCATATCTGCGAATGTGGGCGCGACGTACAACACAAAGCTATTCGTTAGATAACTCACAGAAGCAATCATCAGCAGAACGCCAATGGCTTTCGGAAAATAACCTGATCTAAAAATCAAATACCCATTAAGAAAAAGGTAACAGCCAAAAAATACCAGGGCAGTGGCAAAGCCGTAGTTATACAACTTGAGAGAAAGATACGCTAGGGTATGTAGCTGATTTAGCTCAAATGCCTTTAGGTAACCTGCGCCTCCCAAAAAAAACAGTACGGCAAAAAGAGTTACCGTGGTGACGGCCTCGATAGCGATGCTTACCAGGTTTAAAAACGCTCCAAGCAAAGCAAGATTCTTGCTTACTGGTCTGAGTAATACGTACAAGATCAGCGTTATACCGACAGCACACACAAGCCACATTTGATGCACAGCAATATTGATGCGCCAGAACGACTCATGGGCCATAATATTATGGGCCGTGGCCGCAGCATCTCCTGACACAATGAGTCTTTGGTGACCAAGCACCTCAGTGAAGAGACCGGCAACTATGATAAACAGATATAGCCAGCCGGCGATTCTTGCATAAAGTTGTGGCGACGTTTCAACGCTACGATCTTTCAATGCAGTCTCCATGGGTGCAGCATCAGCAAATAATTGGCCACGGCGTCGCCCATAACTGCACGGCCATGCGCCGAAAAATGGGTATCTTCTGTCCCGAAAAGCGGCGCGTGCTGAGGCGACCGCAGTTCGCGCTCGAACAAGGACGTGACGTCGAGCATCGGGGCGCCGGAGCGCTTCGCGGCTTCGTTTAATCGTTCGGCGACCTCCACGTGCGGTGCCGTCCCGCCGTTAGGCTCGGTCAGTTCGTTCCAGATATTCTCGGAGGGCGCGATGTCGGGCATCGGACTCGTCACGACGAGAAAACCAACGTGCCTGGAGCGCAACTCCTCATATGTGGCATGCAAGGCGCGGGTCACAAACGGCTCCCACGTGGATGCCTGCGATTCCAGCTGCTCCCGGTCCGCAGACAATCCGCCTGTGCCCACGAGCATCAGCGGGTTCAAATTGAGCACCACGAAGTTTGCGAGGCCGTTCTCACCGAGCATCTGTGCATATTGCTCCTGCGCGTCGAACCGTGTGCCGGGGAAGACGAATGGCTGGACGCGGATGCGCGCCTTCGGATAAGCGCTTGTGACGCGCCGTTCAACGATCCCCTCGATCGAATCACTCCAGCGCTGGTAAATCCAGAGGTACGAATTGCCGACAAAGGCGATTTTGTAGGCCGCTTCGTCCACGTTTGCGTTGGGCAGTCCTCCAGGACGCTGGTCGTGCGAGCGGTCCAGCCGCGAAATCATGCGAATGCGTTTGCTGCCCGCGTCGGCAACCACGATCGCTCCTTCCTTCGTCACGGCCACCCCGAGCGGTGCGTCGAATCGGGAGACGCTCCCGGCCCCGTCACGATAGCCCCCGGTGGATGCGGCTCCATCGAGCACATCCACGCCCGCGAGCGTTTGCAGGGCCCCGGCTGTCCAATTCAGGTAGCGTACCGTGTTCGATCGTGGGTCGGTAAAGACGACGGAATGATCGTCAAACGCTGCGATGCCGAAGGGATAGCCGAGCGGTTCGAGGCCTTGCGTGAGGCGGCCGGTCGAGAGATGTTCGATTGGAAAACGTTCGACCGCGCCGCTCGCCGAGCGTCGCACGATGCCCAGCAGGTCGGAAGCGAAAATTACCGGTCCAGCAGGCGTGTTGAAGACGGAGACACCGAACGGCGTGCTCGCAAAACGCGGCATCGTCGTGACGTCCCCGCTCGGCGAAACGACGCGAATACCGAAGTAATCGGCGATGTACAAATTGCCGCGTGCGTCTGAACTGAGACCGGTCGGACGAAACAGGGTTGCCGAAAGGCGCGGCCCGTCCGCGTACCCTTTAGCGCCGGGGACACCGGCGTAAGTCGTTACGTTTCCGGAAGCATCGATGCGTCGAATGCAGCGATTGTTCGTGTCCGCAACGTAGAGGGCGCCGTCAGCCGCCACTACGATGCCAGCCGGATGATCGAACTGCGCTTGCGCGCCGGGGCCGTTGCGGAACCCGCCTTGCACCCACAAGCCGTTGGCGATCGGCGTGCCGCTGCCCGCGAGCGTACGAACGGAACCGTCGCGTTCGATCACTCGGATGCGCTGCGCTGCTGCGTCGCTCACGTAGATGCGGCCCGTCACGTCCGAATCAACACCGAACGGCAGCATGTAACGAGCTGAAAACTGCGATCCGTCGCTGTAGCCGCTGGCGCCCGAACCGCTGATGGTCGAAACGCGCACGTCAGGCGAGGTAACGTCGCTGCGCGCTGCGACACTCGTAAGGGCAACGAATGCTCCAGCGGCCAAAAGGATCCGCTTCATCGCACATAAAGACTTCACGACTACACCTCTCACTACCGACAAAACCGAGATTACCGGCAGACCCTTATTTGGGCCTCTTGGGCTTGATAAAATAAAAAAAGGAGCCCGCCGAAGCGTGCTCCTCTCGATCTTGGCTTCAAACCACTAGCCGGTTTTCGTGCACATGGTCTTGACGTGCGTTACGTGACCTTTGGGATCCGTATTCACGGCCATGTCGCTGGTTTGCGTATTACTGATTTTGGTCAGTACATCAGAGCCGGTGCTGCCGTCGTTGGTCATTTTGGCGGTCGTGGTCAGTGTATTGCCGTGCCAGCCCGGCGACATGCTGACGAAGTAGCCGCCGAAATTATCGACGTTGAGCGTCACCCACATCTTGTTGATTGGGTTGTAAGTAAGATACGTGTCGCTGACTACGGCGCGCGCACGATACTTGTCAAAGGGCGGCGCGACATCGTGGGTCACCATGTACTGGCCACCCTCACCCATCGTCGTTGTGCTCGTGTCGGGTCGGGTTTTTCCGCGCACGATCCCACGACATGTCCACGTACCCATTAAGAGTTTCATTGAAGAAAAATTCGGCATCGCGTACGGAACCGGCGTCGCGGCCGGGGCGGTTGCGGCATTGGATTGAACCGCGCCGACGAAGACGCTCAGGAGCAGCGCGGTACATGCCAAAACGGCAAAACTCATATGTTTCACTTGTGAAAGTCTCCTCTGCGAAAGTAGGGACGGTTGGTTTTACACACTAAGCTGGCAAGCGCCTGCGAGGCCTTGCTCTACGGCGGGAGCACTCCGGCCGTTGGTTAAGCTCAGGGGGAAGGCCCGCGGACGAAAGGTCGGGCATCTTGTGGCTCAAAGAGCTTGCTGCAGAGAAGGGATATTTTCCTGATGACTGAGGCCGTCGCGACACCACTGAAAGAAACCGTGACATCCGTGATTTCTTCCAAGCACTTGCTTGGGCACCCATTCTACGTTGAGTGGACCAACGGACACCTCAAGACGGAGCAGCTGCGCTTTTACGCCGAACAGTACTACCATCACGTCCTCGCCGAACCAACATACCTAAGCGCGGTTCATGCACGAACGCCGCACTTCTTCACAGATGGCAAGCCGGCTGATATCAGCGTGCGTCAAGAAATTCTCAAGAACCTGATCAGCGAAGAGTTCGGCGATAAGAATCACCCGGCGTTGTGGAAGAAGTTTGCTCGATCGGTCGGAGCGACCGAAGAGACGCTGGCATCGGCCGTACCCTTGCCGACCACGACGCAGCTGATCGAAACGTTTCGCAGACTGTGTGGCGAGCGGCCGTTCTACGTCGGCCTAGCGGCCCTTCACGCCTTCGAATCACAAGTGCCGGACATCGCCGCCGCTAAGATCGCCGGGCTCGTCCGCTTTTATGGAATCACCGATCCGGAAGCCCACGAATTCTTCGCAGTACATCAAGAAGCCGATGTTTGGCATTCCGCTGCCGAATGGTCGCTCATTGAGCGCTTCGCCGATACTCCAGCAAAACAAGGCGAGGTTATCACCGCGACCGACGACGCGTGCAAAGCGCTGTGGAAATTCTTGGACGGCGTGTATTCCGGCGCTCCTGAAGCTGCTTAGAGCCGCTACGAGACCGATGCGATAAGCTCGCAGAACGTGCCGAGATCGATGTTGCCGCCCGAGATCACGGCAACGATCGGTCCATCGGCGTCCACTTTGCCCGAGAGCGCCGCCGCCACTGAGAGGGCGCCCGCCCCTTCGGCGATCACGCGCGCTTTTTCGGCCAGCGTCCGCATGGCGCGCTTGGTCTCCTCGAGCGATACCACGATCGAGCCGTCCACGATGTCTGCGAAGCGCTGCCACATTCGCGGGAATACGCTCTTGCCGCCGGCGCCATCGACGAAGGTCGCCTGCCATCCATCGAACGTCGACGCGGCGCCGTTTGCAAACGAAACCGCGCCCGGCGCAGCTGTCTCCGGCTCGGCCCCGAACACGCGAACGTTTGCCGCTCGCCCCTTGATGGCCGACGCGATGCCGGTGATGAGTCCGCCTCCGCCGATCGCGGCGATCACGACCGCAACGCTGGGCAGGTCCTCGAGGATTTCTAAACCCATCGTGGCGTTGCCCGCGATGAAATCGTCGTCGTCGAAGGGATGCACGAACGTGCCGTTGACTCCGGGAAACTCACGGCGCTCCATCGCTTCCCAGCACGCGTCGAACGACGCCTTCACCAGGGTCGCGCCGAGCGCGCGCATGCGTTCAACCTTCGTCGGCGGCGCGGTATCGATAGTGACTACCGTGCACGGCACACCGGCTTGCCGTGCTGCGAACGCAACGCCCTGTCCGGCATTGCCGGCGCTGATCGTCCAAACGCCCTCCGCGCGGCGGCTGTCGGCAAGCTTCGCAACCGCGTTCGCCGCGCCACGCAGTTTGAAGGAGTTGATGGGCTGAAGATTTTCGAGTTTGAGATAGATCTCACGCCTCGATCGACCCAGCTCGAGCTTTACGAGCGGGGTGCGCGTGATCGTGCCGGCGATGCGCGTACGCGCGGCTTCGATCTCGGCCAGGCTGATCGGACGGACGTCGGTCACTGCGTCTGCCATCGGAACAGGTCAAACACTTCATCGCGCGAGAAGCCAAACCGCGTGTAAAACTCGTACAGCTTCGGTTCTGTCTTAGGAATTTCAACCATGATACTGCTCGCGCCCGTTGTCGTTGCGTATGCGAGCGCCTGCCTCACCAGGGCGCTCGCCGTTCCGCGGCCACGGGCTTCCTCCCTCACGTACAGATCGCTCAAGAACCAAATGCGCTTGCAGTACCATGATGAAAACAGCGGATAGAGCTGCAGAAAACCCACAGTGTTGTCTGGGTCTTGCGCAAGCAGGATGACCGAGTCGGCATTGCTTAGGCGTTCTCGCAAGAATGAGCGAGAATCAGCAATGCCGGAAACGTGCGTAAAGAACGCTCGGTACGCATCGAAAGCCGGCGCTAGAGCCTCGAGATGGTCAATCGTCGCGCGTATTATTCGCACGTGGCCGCATCACACGACGGCGGCTCAGTGGCTAGCCGTCAAAATCGTCGTCTACCACCTGGTTTGAGGGCGCCTGGTGGATGAAATAAGCCGCTTGTTGCTTGGTGGGAATGTTTCCAAACATCAGCGGCGAGCGAGCGAAATTGAAGCAGTCCCTCAAATCGTCGGATCGTGCGTCGGTATAGTGCAGGCTGCCCAAATGGAACGTCTCTTCCGTGAAGCGCAGTATGCTGCCGAATTCGTGTTGGACGTGCGAGACGTACCCGCGCTTTGCGTACGGCGAAATAACGATCAACGGAACGCGAAAGCCGAGCTCGTACGAGTTGTACTGCGGGGGCTTGACGTGATCGTACCAACCGCCCCAATCGTCCCACGTCACGAAGATTGCAGTCGAACGCCAATAGGGGCTGTTCCCGATCGCGTTGACCACCGAGCCTACCCACGAGGGTCCTTCGCCGGTGTTGATCATCGAGTGGTCGGAGGCGGGTGAGCTTGGCATGACCCACGACACTGCCGGTAGCTCTCCGCTCGCAATGTCACTAAAAATCCTCGTCTGGGGAATGATCACTTTTTGCCAATCCGGGCCCATGCGAATGTGCTTAATTGCGGACGGGGCGTTCCAAACACCGCCGGGGCCTGCATCATAGTACTTCCAACTCACGCCTTTCGCGTCGAGCAGATCGAACAAGGTTGGATAATCAAGACACGGAGGCACGAACTGATTCATGTTGCCTTCGGGGTCGATCATGGCGACTTTGCTCTGGGGTGAACCTCCGCAGTTGGGCGCAAATTCGGTTGGCCCGTTGCTAAAATCGTAGGTTGGATTTTCCGCCATGCGCAGCTTGCTGCCGGGCGCCAATATTGAAGTCCCCGAAATAATGTACATGTGCGCCGGCAAACTTGGGCCCTGATTCGTTTGGAACATGCGGTCGGCGAACGTGTAGCGCTCGGCCAGCGCAAAATACGGCTCGATTTCGGAGCGAGGGACGTACCCGTACGCGGTTGGGTTCGTGCACGTGAACATCGGGTTCTGCGCAATCCTCGGGTCGTGTATGTAGTTGCTCAGGCACGCCATTCCGACGCGGTCGAAGCCGTTCATTTGGCCGTGGTTGTATTCCTTGACGAATGCCTCGTGGCCGTGCCCAACGTCATAGTGCGTTTGGGCGCGAGCAAGAGAGACCGGCACGAGGGGCACGACGTGGCCTTGCGAATCCATTCCCGAACTAGCAATATCCGCTCCGCGCAAGCCGTGGAACAGATTGTCCGTCGAGCGATTCTCTTGAAATATGATCACGACGTGCTTTATTTTTGAGGTCGAAGCTGGGCTTAGGGCTGCGGAGATCTGCGCCAGAGCGCTACCCGACGGCTGCCGATCCGCATTGCCGTATCCGACGCTCATCGACAAGAGCAAGGCGAGTACTAAGGAGCTCGTGCCAAGAAATCGCATTCTTTCTAGTTCCCTCCGGACGTAGTTCGATTGTGCTTTAAGCGTAGGCAGGCGTTATTCGTTGTCCAACGGCTTGTTGCTCCGCGGTTGGTGTAAAAACCACGTCGTCGGGACTCTCTGGGCAAAGGGTGTAAACAACGATGGCGTTTGCGTGTAGTCGAAGAAATCGGAGAGGTCGTCCGCGCGCACGTCCGTCGTGCCGAGTGAGGGCAGACTGAGCGTCTCCTCCATATATTTGAGAATGCTCCCGAACTCGTGCTGCATGTGCGAGATATAGTGCTTCTTGGCATACGGCGAAATCACGATCAGCGGCACGCGGAAACCTAACCCGTCAAGGTCCAGTTGCGGCGGCGGCACGTGATCGTACCACCCGCCCCAATCGTCCCACGTCACGAAGATTGTCGTGTCTTGCCAGTAGCTACTTTGTCCAACGGCGTTGACTATCGACGTAACCCAAGCCGGTCCGGTATTGCCGTCCACGTAAGCATGATCGGAGTTCGCGGGGTTCGGAATAACCCAGCTGACTTGCGCGAGATTATGGTTCGCGATGTCTGTCAGGACGGTCGTTTCGGGAGTGATGACATTTTTCGTCCAGTCAGGGCCATTTCGGACGCTGTTTATCGAATCGTACGCCGACCACTGATTCGAATCGCCCGAGCCTGCTTTGTAAATATAGTATTTCCAGGTGATGCTGTGCTGGTCAAACAGATCGCCCAGCGTCGTGTAGGTAAAACAGGGAAACGGGCCATTCACTACTACGCCTGGGGATTTCAAGACTTGCGTATAGGCGTTCGCGGGGGCGTCGCAGCCCGCCGGAATCGCAACCGTACCCGGCGGGACCAAGGGCGCATTGATCACGTGATCGGCCTGACCGGCGATCAAGAATTGGTGAGCCGAGTAACTTGCGTCATGATCGGACTGGAACATTCGGTCGGCAAGCCCATAGGCTGAAGCCAACTTCCAGTAGGGTTGGGTTTCCGCCGGATTGACGAATGCGTATGCATAGTCTTTGAGATTATTATTCGGTGGATAGAGCGGCACGAGATCGAAGCCGTTGTTGGCGCCGCCATTGTACTCTTGTTCGAACTGCTGGTACCCGTGGGCCACGTCTTGTGCGGCTTCAAGGTTCACTTGCGTTAAGGGCACAGTTGTTCCGTCGTGAGCCTGTCCGGATGACACCGTGTCGGCGCCCGGAAAACCGTTGAACAGGTTGTCCATGCTGCGGTTCTCTTGAACGATCACAACGATATGGTGAATTGGTATAGTCGTCGATACCGACCAGTACGGTGGCGTCGAGGAAAAGCTATAGGTTGCCGGACCGGTTGCATCACCCGTGAAGCAGTTTGCGAGCTTCGGAAACGATGTGAATGCAGAAATTGCAACGCCACCGCTCATCGTCGCTTTTGCCGCCTCGAGCAGGTGCGTGGTGCCGTTAAGAAGGCTAGTTTGGTCCGCCCCCATCAGAGGCAGCCGAGAACACGGGCCCGGTTGATACGCAGAAACAAACGTGCTGCTCCCGCCGGTATTTGCCGATTTACCGGTCAAAGCCGCCGCTACTTCCCAGCTTTTACTCTGGTAGTTATACAGCAAGACATACCAGGCGGACGTGGCACTCGGAGTCGTGTCCGGCGTCAAGATGAAGGTTGTGTAGGATGGAGCACCGTGTGGCCCGGTGCGCACGTATTTGGAGACGAATGTGCTGTCAATCGGCACCAGGCTGGCAAAGCCGGGCGTGCCGCAATACGCATAGGCGAAGAAGTACGCCGAGGTGCTAACAGCAGCCGTTCTGTAATACAGCGATCCGGCGGCAAGGCACGATCCGTTGCTGGGCAACGTTTGGGCCCCGAATACAATCGTGCTGCCGCTGATAGGTTGGATCAGCGAAAGCTGGGAGGCCTGGTAGGCGTCATGCAGCGCCAAAACCCCGGTATAGGGGCCGCCGCCGGAAATTGCGTTGCCGGCAACTTCTGTATCGCCGCTTCCAACCGAAGAGAGGCGAGAGAGCCCGTTCGTCGCGCGCACGAGCGTCTGCTGCGCCCGGGATGCTTGAGTCGCGATTGTGGGCGGCAGCGTGGAGCTTAGCGTGAGGCGTTGCAAACGGGCGATTGCAAACGGACGCAAATCCGGCAGCGGAGGCAACTGGGGCGCTGCTTGGCTCGATGGTGTTAGAGGCATCGTTGAACTTCCAAACCTGCCTTGGCAGCCGGCCAGCAGCGCCACGGTTCCAACTGCAAAAAAAACCATGGAAAGTCGCGGCAAAAAGCGGGAGTAGTTCATACGGCCCCCTATCGGAAGGTCAGCCCTCAAAGCATTCGCGCCGAAGCGCAAGGCCACCCGTTTCTTCGCAGTCAAAAAGCACCGGCCCCGCAATGATCGTTGCGGAGCCGGTGCGCGGCACCCGTTTGCTACCTGATCACATGCCAGTCGGTGATGACGAACTGCGCCCCGCTTGCCGTCGTAAGCGTTCCGTCGCCGAAAGCGTCGACGGTAAACGTGGCGATCGCGGCGCCGCCGTTGGTGATGCGGCCATCGATGAACAGATTGCTCGTTGGCGGCACGCTCGTGTTCGTCGTGACGTTGAGCGTGTTGCCGTTAGCCAGTGTCGCATTGGTCACGGCCAAGCTGACGAGCAGGCCCATCTTGTAGGTTGCAGTAACCGGGATGCTGTAAGCGCCGCCAACCTGCGTCCCCCCCGAAAGCGTGTAACGCGGTGACGTTATCGGACAGGATGTATTTTGCGTGGCTCCCGTCGCTATCGAAAGCGCTCCGATCGCGCCCTTGAATGCCGCTCCGGAATGTGTCGCGGCCCAGGTGACTGACCCGTCAGAATTTGGGGTGCGAGACCCACCCACGGGTACGCCGCCTTGCCATCCGAAGGTCTCGCTGAGCGAAGGGATTCCCGTCACATTGAATCCGGCCGAGTCGGAGCAGAACGCCTGCGAACTTACGCCTGGCTGCATGACGAATTCCTCGTCTGAGTCAATCGTCTTTGCGCCCGAGATGTTCAGCGCATCAATGCTCAACCGGTCGAAACCATCGGCGGGAATCGGATAGCCGTACTGGCCGAAGGTTGCTGCCGAGATCACAATGGCATCAGTTCTCGCAGCGGTCGGCGATGGATTTCCCAGCGCGTAGAGGTTTTCGGTCCGGGCAACGGTTTCAGAGGACGACCCGGTGGAACTATAAAGACGCACTGCATCCCGCGCCAGCTGCGTACAAGCCTGATCGTAGAAGTATTGAATCTCGGTCGAGTTCGGGTCGTTGTTCTTATCGGGCGCGAAGAACTCGGTATAATTTTGACATCCCCCGTTAGCCGGCAGAGCTCCCGTCTGATGGCCGCTGGCTGGCGGCCCGATTGACGTGTTGTATGACGCCAAATTACGCACCGCACTGCCAAGGGCGTTGGCGCCTGCAACTGCGGTTTCGGCCTGCGTTTGATTGCCGTGGCCGTTGTTGCCGCCATTCCCACCGGTAAGCGCGGGCACGGATGTCCCGCCGCCTCCGCACCCCGCCAACAGGAACGCGGCCGCGAGCGTTGCCGTGAGCGCGTCTTGAGTTCGCATGCTTCCCCCTTACGTAGAGTCGTCAGATGTTTTATTGAGGGTAACCAATGGGTGCGCGGCTCTCATTAACGCAAAGTAAGTTTGCGCAAACTCTTACGCGGCCTTAACGAACGGGCCCTAAAAAGAGAAGCCGAATGAAATTCTAGTGAGTCGCGGCAGGATGCGACTCAGTGCAACAAGATTGGCAGCAAGCCTTTGGCAAACATGTAGAGGCCGAGCGCTAAAATCAGCACCGCGACGCTGCGGCGAAATAGCGTTTCGGAGATTCGCACGAGAAAGCGCTGGCCGAGCACTGTGCCGATCACCGCGCCAATGATCCCGATCAGGACCGGGAGCCAAGAGTGCGAGATCTGCGAAAATTCCGTCGCAAGATAGACCGGCATGCGCGCCGCATCGACTGCCAGGGCGACGGCCGTTGCGGTTGCCACAAACGACTCTTTTTCTAAGTCCAGCCCCAGCATCGCCGCGGAACGAATGCCGCCCTGGTTTCCCACGAGGCCGCCGAGCAATCCCGAGAGGGCGCCCGCTAGCCACGCGAGCGGCCCGTGAAAACGCATGCGTTGGGCGAGCCCCGTCAGCTCGGAGCTGCCCGCGAAAAGAAGCAGCAGCCCGAAGATGATCGTCAGAATGGGACTGGTCGCATACGCATTCAGCAGCGCCCCCGTCAGGCCGCCAAGCGCGCTCGTGATGCCGAACGCGATCAGCATCTGTTTATCCACGCTCTTGCGAACGAGCCAAAAACGGTATGCGGTCGCGCAGAAATGTGGAATTGAAACCGCGGCGACGGCGAGCTTCGTGCCCATCCGCCAGGCGAACAGCGGCGTTAGCACGCTCCCGATACCAAAGGCCACAACCGATGCGATGCCGCCCGCCAAAACGGCGGCAACCGCCACGATCAGCTCGAAGATGTTCTAACACCCGTCAGGAAGCGGATTCTCGGCGCGAAGGGCCTAGCTAAAATATTTTTCAGGCAACGTCTGCGGGAATTGAAAGCCGGTGTAGTAGTATTCGCCGAACAGTTCCGAGTACTGCGCGTATGCGTGATAGCGATACTTCCAGGTCACGTGGTCAACGACGACATATGCGTCAACCTGGTCCAGTTCAATTTCGAAGTCGGCAAGCCGCGGCAGATTTTCATCGGTATCGAGTGTGATTGGCAGGAGGCCGCTGAGGATCACCTTCCAGATTTCCGAACTTCCCGTGTCGACCCACAGCGCTTTGAGCGCCGGCCGCTCCGGATGGGTGGTCGTAAACGAGAGCCGGTACGTCCGGTGCCCGCGATAAGTCTCGATGCCGTCGGTCGTACACGATAACCCGTTGGGGTTATGTGCGCGCACCTGGCCGATCAGGGGCAGCGAAGCGTCGACTTCCTGGACCGGCAACCAAATGCTGCGCCGCGCGCCGTACGGCCCCAGTTCCGGAGGACCCGGATCGTTTGCGCGCGTGACATATGGCTCATAGGAAAACCGCTCGTCCCAGACGCGGGAAACTCCATCGTCGCGATACGCGACGTTCTTGCGAGTTTGAAGCAGCGGGCTGCCCCCGTCGGTGATCTGCGAGCTTTCATTATAAAGGATGAACGGCGGATGGGCGGCGGCCGCCCGGTGATGCAGCGCCGCGTACGCGATATCCCAGCAATTCGGCAGGGGGGCCGCACTCGCCGGCGCGCATGCTAAAGCCGCGAGCCAAAGTGCTCCAAAGAGGACCATCCCCAGTCGGATCGCGCGCGTGCGCTGTTGCATGGCCTCGTGCCTCATCGCTATTATGAGCGAGAAGCGGGCAACTCCGCAAGAGCAAAGCGGAGCAGGCGAGCTAACGCGTCATTGCACCGGAGCTCCGAGGCGCTGGAGGGCGGACCGACTGCTCTCCAACTTTGGATCGAGTTGCAGCGCGCGCTGATAACTCTCGATCGCTTTCGCGCGGTCGCCTTCCGTCGCGTACGCTTCGCCTAGGCTGTCCAACGCGTTGGCCGACATCGGATTCGCCTCGACGTTGACGATGAATACGGCGATCGCCTCGGTCATATGGCGATCCCCGGCGAGCTTGTAGCCGAGCGCGTTGATCGCGCGCTCCATGCGCGCACGCACGTAACGATGGGCCGGGTTCGCTGCAAACGCCCGATAGCTCGCTAGGCCGCCCGAGACTCCCGCGGCCCTGACGCCCCGAAGGACGCCGTCCTCGAGGCTTGCTTCCGGGCGGTAGTGCAGGATCGCGTCCATCGTCGGATCGCGGTTCGCCACGTAGTCGGCGAACGAGGGATCCGCCGCGATCGCGGGGTCCGTCTCGATCCGCTTGTCCCGCTCGTCCGTGTCCTGCCACCAGACCGACGCCATGCCGACGCGGAGGTGGCTGTTGGGCAGCGTGAAGGGGACGGCGTCGCCGTACGAGTTCACGTGCTCGCCGGTCGGCTGGCCGACGAAAATCGCGTCCGTGTACAGTTCGAGCCGATTGACGAGGTTCTGCGCGGCCGAATACGTGTTGCGGCTCGTCACGACGAAGAGGTGTCCGGGCCGGTCTATCTGGGACAACTGAATAAGCCCGACGATGATCGGCTTGAGTAGGTAATTGTTGCCACCGTCGTTCATGCGGAGATCGAGCACGAGCTTTTCGACGGGCAGCTTGCGGACGGCGCGAAAAGTCTGTTTGAAGAATTGGGCAATCGTTTGGGTCTGCGCGTTCTCGACCTGGTTGAACTGGATGTAGAATGTCTTCGTCGCGGGCAGGTACGTCGACCAGAACGTTTTCTCGGGGTGCGCAAGCCAAATCGGCGGCGGCGCGGTGCCGCGCGCGTCGACCCAGCCCGGCACAGGCGCGTGCCCAAAGAGCGTTGCCAAACTAACCGCCGGCGAGAGGTCGAGCACAAGTTGCTTGCCGTGTTTGAGCACGACGAAAGTGGCCGCGTCCGGCGTCGTTGTCACGTCGAGGCCGTGCAGGACCGGACCCATCGTCATGAGCACTGGTCCCAGCACCTCCAACAGGCCGGGGTTTCCAGGATCGTGCGCGATCAGTGCGAGCATCTTTTCGTACACGACTTCGGCGGGCGTGTCGCCTATCGTGATGAGGCGACCGCCGACCGCGGAGGCGTAGCGCGGAGGCGCGCTTTCGACGTAAAGACCGTCCTCGTACCGGCGCAGCCGTAGCGGAAAGCACTGCCCATGCGGCAGGCCTTGGCCGCCTGTGTGGCTGTCCTCGGGTAACGTCGCGATATTCATCAAGCGCACCGAGATCTCATCGCCGTTCAAGCGCGGAATGTCTGCGTTAAGCTGGTCGACAGCAGCGCGAAACGCTTCCGGCGTCATCGTATGAAAGAGGTTCTTGTGGCGCAAAGGCATTTGCTCGGCGAGATACTTCAAGTCTGCACGCCATTGCTCGGAGGTAAGCGCGGGGGACGCGTTTTGCGCCCGCGCCGGCCCAACGGCCCCGCCGAAAATCGTCAACATCACCGAGAATGCGACCACGCGCCGATCCCACACCATATGGCCTCCTAACTCTTACCGATCTAGGGCGCAAGGGTGTTGGTTGTTTCACGGACGCGGGACACCCGCGCACTGCAACGAAATGCAGGCGCTGACGAACGGGGATGTAGCTCAGCTGGTAGAGCGCCTGCTTTGCAAGCAGGAAGTCAGGAGTTCGAGTCTCCTCATCTCCACTTGTACTAGAGGCTGTGCCTCTTTTTTTGGACGGCTTTCTTGTGCGGCGCCGGGCTGACTTCCATTTGGAGAATCTGCAGCAGCTGGTTCTGCTGGATATTGCGCATGTCTTCGAGCTCCCGGTCAAGCTCGTTGCGCAACTGCAGCGCGTTGAGATCGCGTTGCGCTTCGAGTGCGCTTGCCTGGGCTTGCAGGGTGATCGACTGGGTATCGAGTTGCCGCTGCATCGCTTGGGAAATTTGCTGGCGCGACGCCTGGCTTTGTTGAATCTGCTGCTGGACCATCTGCTGTTGCACGATCCACCAGGCGGGAACCTGGTCGGCTTGAGCGACGGATTGACCGGCGAACGAAGCCAATGCCGCGGCGATCCCGGCCGCGAAAAATCTTTTCATCGTACCAAATAGACTACAGCAAAAAGGCGGCGGGTTCCACACCCGATCAGCCTGGCCTCGCCCGGAAGCGCCGCCAAATCGAAGGAAAACCGCCGCACCAACTTCAAGCAGACCCGCGGACAAAACAGTATCGTTCTTTGCCGTTGTACGAGATTCGAAGCGAAAGGAGCTAGCGTGAGGATCTCAACCCTTATCTGCTGCGCCGCTTTATTGGCCCGTACCGGAACCGCTGCGAGCGCCGCAGCGGCGCCCCAATTGCCTCCTGGAATGACGCCTCAAGTATTCAAGCAACTCATGTCGCCGGGGCCGGCGCATCCGGCCGGGCTTCCGGCGGACGTCAAGCCGTGGTTCGGATGCGTTCCGACGATGGGCTACCACTACGTTAGCGACAAGAACAAACCGCTCGGGCCGATCTACGGTTGGTATAACGGAAAGCCGATCTTCACCGAAGTGATGATCACGCCGCAGCAACTGGCGGCCGGCAAGAGCTGGGACGACGTGCTCAAGCCGTTACCGGGCTATAAGATCGACCACGTTGACATCTGGTTCGAAGCGCACGGTCATCCGGGCTTTCCGGTCCCGCACTACGACCTTCACGCTTGGTACGTCCCGCATTCCCAGCACATGTACTACTGCGGCAACAAATCCGGCAAGAAACCGCCCTGGCTGTAGGTAATTTCCCCGGGATTGCTGCAATCCTGGGGAAATTTTGGGGGCATAGCTCAGCTGGTAGAGCATTACGCTGGCAGCGTAAGGGTCAGGAGTTCGAGTCTCCTTGCCTCCACAATCTCTTAAGAAAATAACCGGAGGACTCAATGGAAACGACGGTTGCAACGGAAGGTCAAATCACCGGTATCGACATTTCGACCTATTTGATTAAAGACGCCGATCGCGCGATTAGATTTTGGCGCGACAAGATGGGCCTGCGGCCGAGCCAAGTTGATGAAGGCAAGGGCGCGGAATTCATTTTTCCGGACGGTTCGACGTTCGGCATTTGGAAGATGGACGACGGGACCTGGCAGCCCGGCAATGGGATCATGTTTGCCGTACCGGACATAAACCGCGCTATCGAATTCTATCGCGCGCGCGGCGTCCAGGTCAGCGACGCCGACGAAGGCCGAGTTTGCCATATGGCCTTTGCCGAGGACAGCGAAGGCAACCATTTCATTATCCATCAGCGCAAACCAGGGAACGACTAAATTCAGACGCTTAGCCACGCTTTGCTTGCCGCTGCGCTGAGCTTTCATGCTGGCCAGCAGCCGTTCTCATTCGTGGCGAGCCACATCACCGCACAAGTCGACGTGGAATCGAAAACGATTCGCGGACTCGTTTGGTATCCCGTCGATGCCGGCGTCGCGGAGCAACCCCAGTGGATCGGCGAATCAGGGAACCACCTTTTCCAAGCTGGCAACGCGGCGGTTGGCGCGCCGATAGCCGCGTCTCCGCAAAAGTTTCCCTTGATTCTTCTTTCGCACGGCAGCGGCGGTTCGGCCCGCCAGATGGCGTGGCTTGGCACGGCGTTGGCACGCGCGGGATACATCGCGGTCGCGATCGATCATCCGGGCAACACCGGCGCGGGCGAGCCGACCGTGCAGGGCTTTACGCTCTGGTGGCTGCGGGCGCGTGAACTCTCGATGTCGCTCGATACGGTACTGGCGGACCCGGTGTTCGCTCCCCACATCGACCGTTCACGTATCGGGGCAGCGGGCTTCTCGGTCGGCGGGTACACGGTCATCGGTCTTGCCGGAGCGCGCGTCGACTTCGCCGCGCTGCAGGCTTTCTGCGCGAAAAACCCGCGCGTCGGCAATTGCCAATCACCACCCGAGTTTCCGGGACTCGTCACGAAAATGTCTGCGCTCTTGAAGAGCGATCCAGCATACGCAAGCGCCGTGGCGAAGAGTAACGACTCGGTCGCCGATCCCCGCGTGCGCGCCGTCTATGCGATTGCGCCTTCGGCGGTCGACTCGGTGACGCTCGCGAGCCTAAAAAAGATCGCCGTGCCCGTGCGCATCGCTTTCGGAAGCAATGATACGACGCTCGCACCAAGACAGAACGCCCTTCGCTACGCGAACGCGATTCGGGGCGCGACCGTTCTGAGCATTCCCGGCGCCGGACACTATACGTTTCTCGATACGTGCACGACGGCCGGAAAACGAACGATCCCAGGACCGGTCTGCAACGACGCTCGGGGCCTCGATCGAAGTGCCGCGCACGCGCAAGTGGTGAATGACGCCATCGCCTTTTTCGAACGAACGCTCAATCCATGATTGCGGCTGCCGGCGTAGTCTCGCTATGCAAACTATGGTACGCTAAAAGCGGAGTACGCCGGATGGCCGCGCCCGTCTTGAGCTTGTCTTGGGAGGGTGAGGAAAGTCCGGGCTTCATAGGGCAGGGTGCAGGATAACGTCCTGTCGGGGCGACCCGAAGGAAAGTGCCACAGAAACATACCGCCTGCCGCCATGGGCGACGGGCAAGGGTGAAATCGTGAGGTAAGAGCTCACGGAGCCGCGCGGAGACGTGCGCTCGGGTAAACCCCACCTGAAGCAAGGGTGCTCGATTTGCTCTTGGAGGAATCCAAGGACCGGACGGCCCGTCCGCACGAGCTGTAAACCGCATCGAGGTACGCGGCAACGCGTGCCCCAGAGAGATGGCCATCGGGCGAAGCGATATGCTTCGATCACAGAATCCGGCTTACAGGCGTACTCCGCAAGAATCCGGGAGCGCTTCCATGGCCTTGCAACCGGAGGGCGCGATGGCACGTTTCAAGCCCTGGGGACCCGCCCAGGCGATGGCGAAGTCAACGCTATTCAAAAGGAGATGGAACATCCGTGAGCGAGCAGCACTTTAGTCCCGAAATGACCGTAGACGAGGCGTTCAAGGTGCATGCCGGCGCGCGCCGCGTCTTCGCGCGTTTTCATTTAGGCGGTTGCTCGAACTGCGCGATCAGCGAGTCGCACACGATCGGCGCGATCAGCGAAGACTACGGGATTCCTTTACCGATGCTGCTCGATAGCCTCAACGCGCTCTTTGACCAGGGCGCTTTGGCTGTCGGAGACAAGGTCCGCATTCCGGACGAAATCCGCACCAAGATTCCGCAGTTGGCCAACGTGCCGGAGATCGGCGAAGTCCGCAATGCCGAGTCGGGCGCGTACACCGTCGAATTCGGCGATGTTCGCTTACAGGGCTTGGCTGAGGATTTTATTCCGGTTCAAGCGAGCGCCACGCCCGCGGCGTAGCCTACGCCTCGATCTTCTTGCGATCCCTGAACGTCTCGTCAGTGCCGTGCCAATGTTCGATGCTCGGTTCGCCGGCTTTCCAACACAAATAGATTTGTTCGCCCTTGCGAAGGGCCGGAAAGTCAATCAAACCTAAGTCCATATCTTTGACGATGCAGCCATACCCCTGGATGCGATTGATCAGGCGCACGATCTCCGCCTTGAGCTCGCCAAAGCGCCGCGGCGCAAAAGGCGAGCGTAGCCCTGCCAGGCGCGGTTCCCGCACCGGCTGCGCGCGCAGCGCCGGGTCGTTTTCGAGCAGTTTGATCGCGAGCTCGCGCCGCTTGGTCCACAGCTCCTCGAGTAGCGGAGCAATCTTCGGGATGAGGGCGTTAGCCTTTTCAGGCGAAAACAGTTTCATGGCGCCTCGACGCTCGTGGCAACTAGGATGACCTTTCAACGAATCGTTTTTGTTACCGGGCTTTCGGGTGCCGGCAAGAGCCAGGCCATGAAAACGTTCGAGGACTTGGGATTTTATTGTGTTGACAACCTTCCTCCCGCGCTGGCGCCGCAGGCGCTCTCTTTGTTGACTGCCGGCCATCTCGATCGCGTGGCGGTCGCGCTCGATGTTCGAACCGGCGGCCCGCTCGGCGAGGCCAAGGTCCTCTTCGACGATCTCCAGCTAGACCACGTCAAACCGGAGGTACTTTTTTTGGAGGCGCAGGACGAAACGCTCGTTCGGCGTTACAGCGAAACGCGCCGCCGCCATCCGCTGGCAGGGACGGGAACGCTCATCGAAGCGATTGCAACCGAGCGCGCGGCGCTTGCGCCTTTGCGCGAGCGCTCGACGCAAGTGATCGATACGACCGCGCTCACGCACGCCGGCCTCAAGCAAAGGATCGCCGCTTCATATGCCCCGACGGCAGCGCAGCGCCGGCTGCTGGTCGTCATTATCGCCTTTGGCTTCAAGTACGGCATTCCGCTCGATGTCGACTTGCTTTTCGATGTTCGCTTTCTACGCAACCCGAATTACGTTTCGGAGCTCAAGGCGTTGAGCGGCTCGGATGCTGCAGTCGGCGCGTTTATCGAAGCGGACCCAGCCTACGCTCCCTTTATGGAGAAACTTAGAGATCTGCTCGACTTCCTCGTGCCTCGCTACGTGGCCGAAGGCAAGTCGCAGCTGACGATTGGGATCGGCTGCACGGGCGGCCGCCATCGCTCCGTGTACATCGCGCAGCAGCTGGTGCGCCACTTCCAAGCTAACGAACTCGTCGAGCCGCACCTCGACTGCCGGGACTCCAGCCGCTAGTGCGCGACCGATCGTTGCGGCTCTTCGGCTGGCTCTACCCCGGCATCGGCATCAAGCGCTGGGTGATCGTGGCGATCCTCGGCGCGTTACTGCTCGTTAACGGCGCTGGCCGCTGGCTCGTGGCCGAAGGGCTGCACCTCAACCTCAACGAGTGGCTGGACGAAATGGTCGAAGACTTGTTTTCGCCCGGGTACCTCTCGTGGGTTTTCATGATCCTGGGCGTCGTTTTGATCGTCGTCGGCATCCGGCAGTGGATGCGGTCGCTCTTGCGCGCCTCGACCGTCGGCGGCGCCGACCGCATCGTCGACACCCTGCTCGAAATGCGAGGGCAGGATGGTTTCAAGATCGTCGCGGTCGGCGGAGGCACCGGGCTCTCGACGCTCTTGCGCGGTCTCAAACGGTATTCGCCAAATTTGACCGCGGTCGTAACCGTCAGCGATGACGGCGGAAGCTCCGGACGCCTACAAAAGGAACTCGGCGTGCTGCCGCCAGGCGACATTCGCAACTGTTTGGTGGCGCTGGCCGACGACGAAGCTTTAGTAACGGACCTCTTCCGTTATCGCTTTCGTGAAGGCGACGGCCTTTCGGGTCATTCGTTCGGGAATCTGTTCCTTGCTGCGATGACCGGCATCACCGGCAATTTTGATGAGGCGATCCGTGAGTCCAGTCGCGTCCTCAACATCAAAGGCCGCGTCTTGCCCTCAACCTTAGCCGTCGTTCGTCTTTGCGCGAGTTTGGCCGATGGGACAACCGTCGAAGGTGAGTCCAACATTTCGGCCTCGCACGGCCGTATCGAGCGCGTCTACTTCCAGCCCGCGCATGCGCCACCGCTACCCGAAGTGATTGCGGCGATTCGCGAAGCGGATGCGATCGTGCTCGGGCCGGGCAGCCTGTACACGTCGATCGTGCCAAACTTTTTGGTCGATCGCATCGCCCAGGAAGTCGAACGAGCCAGCGCCGTCAAGATGTACATCTGCAACGTGATGACGCAGCCGGGCGAAACCGACTCGCTGAGCGCCTCAGAGCACGTAGCAGCTTTGCTCAAGAACGCGGGCGCGCGCGTCTTCGACTACGTGATCGTCAACGAAGAGGCGCCATCCAAGCTTTTGGAAGCGTATGCCGAGGAGGGCCAAGTGCCCGTCGAAGCCGACATCCAACGGATCGAAGCGCTGGGCGTCACGCCCGTGCGCGCCCACGTGATCAGCGAAACGGTGACCGTGCGCCACGACCCGGCTAAGTTGGCGTCGGTCGTCGTTGGCGTCATCGAACGCTCGGTTGCACAGCGCGCATCGTTCGTACGCACGCCGGCGCTCAGTGCGAGAGCTTCACCGTAAGCGTTGCGGTCGAGGACGGTTCCACCGTGATCGAATCGGAGAAGTTCTTGTAACCTTGTGCCACAACGGCATAGTCAACCGCTCCGCTTGGGACATTTGCGATGCTAAAGCTACCGTCGGGTCCCGTCGTTGCCATCAATGCCGAGTCAACGGTGACCGTGGCATTAGCGACCGGCGTCGCGGTTACGCTATCGACGACGACGCCTTTAACGATGGCGTACTTCGCCGAGGGCGGCAACTGATCGTCGTTACAAGCAGCCACCAAAAGCGCGGCCACCAACAGAGCGAGTACGCGCGCAATCTTCATGAGCATCCCATCCTTGCTTCGGCGCAGTCTCCTCGTTCATTCGGCGCCCGCCTCTCCAGCGCATGCGAGCGGCCCACGGTGACGCTGCGATAAGCGGGCGGGATGCCGCAGGCGCGATTGCAGCCCGCGCTGAAGCGGCCCAACGTGGCAACCACGATCCCCGCTGACATTAAAGCCGGCCCCGTGTTTTTCGAAAACGCACTGCAAGCTATCGGCAATACGCCCCTGATCCGGCTCAACAAGGTAACCGACGGCGCCGCCTGCCTGGTCCTCGCGAAGGTCGAGTACGTCAATCCCGGCGGCAGCATCAAGGACCGTCCGGCGGTCGCGATGCTCGACGAGGCCGAACGCAAGGGGTTCTTACGGCCGGGCGGCACGATCGTCGAGCCGACCAGCGGCAACACCGGCTCGGGGCTTGCGATGGCGGCCGCGATCCGCGGCTATCGCTGCATCCTGGTGATGCCGGACAAGATGGCACGCGAAAAGATCGACCTCTTGCGAGCGTACGGTGCGGATGTCGTCGTCACGCCGACCAACGTGCCCAACGATTCGCCCGAATCGTACTACGGGGTCGCCAATCGCCTGGCATCCGAGATTCCGGGCGCCTTTCAGCCCAACCAGTTTCACAACCACGCGAATCCGCAAGCCCATTACCACACGACGGGCCCCGAGATTTGGGAGCAAACGCGCGGCGAGATCACCCACTTCGTCGCGGGCCTGGGCACCGGCGGCACGATCTCCGGCGCGGCGCGATATCTAAAGGAAAAGAACCCCAAGATTCACGTCATCGGCGCCGATCCCGAAGGCTCGATTTACTCGGGCGATACGCCGAAGTCGTACGCGGTCGAGGGCATCGGCATGTCGTACCTTCCCGAGACGGTCGACATGAAGGTGATCGACGAGATGGTGCGCGTTTCGGATCGCGATTCGTTCTTGATGGCCCGCCGCATTACGCGCGAAGAAGGCTTGCTGGTCGGTGGATCGTCGGGAACGGCCGCCATTGCCGCCATGCGGCTGGCCAAGACGCTGCCCAAAGAGGCCGTCGTCGTGGTCGTCTTTCCCGATTCGGGACGCGGCTATATGTCGAAGATCTTCAACGACGACTGGATGATCGCTAACGGGTTTATCGCGGAAGGGAAACGCAAAGCAACGGTGGGCGACGTGCTGCGCAGCAAGACGCCGCTTCCGCCGATGATCCTCGTCAAGGACACGGATGTCGTGCGCCATGCGCTCGACTTGCTGCGCAAATATGAGATCTCCCAAATACCGGTCATGCACGATCACGAACTGATCGGCAGCATCAACGACGTGGCCGTCATGCAGGCCGTGTTCGACCAAGCGGACATCCTTCACAAACCGGTCAGCGAGGTGATGGGCCGTCCCTTTCCCGTGCTCGAACAGTTTGCGGAAATCGATCAGGCCTACAAACTGCTCACGCTGGCCAACCCGGCCGTCGTGATCGCCGATGACGGCGAACCCGTGGGCGTCCTGACGCGCCAAGACATCATCACCTACCTCTCGAGCAGCTCCGATCTGCCCAAAGCACGCTAGTGCGCTTTGCAACCAAGGCGATCCACGCCGGACAAGAACCCGACCCTTCAACCGGCGCGACGATCGTCCCGATCTACCAGACCTCGACGTATACGCAGGCCGGCGTCGGTGACCACAAGGGCTTCGACTACAGCCGCACCGTAAACCCGACCCGCAGCGCTCTCGAAAAGCAGTTAGCCGCGCTCGAGAACGCGCAATTCGGCAGCGCGTTTGCAAGCGGCATGGCCGCAACTTCAGCCGTGCTCAATCTTCTTTCGGCCGGCGATCACGTCGTCGTTACCGACGATCTGTATGGCGGGACCTACCGGCTCTTCTCGCGCGTGTTCTCCCGCTACGGCGTGGAATTCACGTACGTCAACATGGCCGATCTGGCAGCAGTCAAGGCCGCAATCCGGCCGAACACCAAATTGTTCTGGATCGAAACGCCGACCAACCCGCTGCTCAAGCTGATCGACATTGCCGCAATTTGCAATCTGAGCACCGGCGGCACGGTCGTCGCCGTCGATAATACGTTCGCATCGCCGTACTTCCAATTGCCGCTCGCGCTTGGCGCGGACATCGTCGTGCATTCTACTACCAAATACATCAGCGGCCATAGCGATATCATCGGCGGCGCCGTCCTCACCAACAATCCGGATTACCATGAGGCGGTGCGGTTTGTGCAGAATTCGGTCGGCGCGATACCGAGTCCGATGGATGCCTATCTGACGCTGCGCGGCGCGAAGACGCTGGCATTACGCATGCGCGAACATGCAGCGAACGCGCAGAAAATCGCCGAATTCCTGGAGTCGCGCGACGACGTAGAGCGCGTCTTCTACCCCGGGCTTGCCTCGCATCCCCAGCACGAGCTGGCCAAGCGGCAGATGTCGGGCTTCGGCGGCATGCTCTCGTTTACGCTCAAAGGGCCGCAGTCGCGCGCGCTCGACTTGGCGCGCCGAACCAAATATTTCAGCCTGGCCGAAAGCTTGGGCGGCGTGGAATCGTTGATCTGCCATCCGGGACGCATGACGCACGGTTCGATTCCCAAAGAAGAACGCGAGGCGCGCGGCATCACGGACGGCTTACTGCGCCTCTCCGTCGGCATCGAAGACATTGAGGATTTGATCGAAGACTTGCGTGCGGCCCTCGAGGCAACGGCGCCGCAAACAGCGCAGCTCTAGCGGCAGGCTCTACGGATAAACGACCAGGGCGAGATCTTTGAGCGCGTCCCTGGCCTTGTCCTCGGTGATGACGCCGAGGCGTCCGGTGACGGAAACCGTCACACCTCGTCGTCCGTCGACTGCCGCATACAAGTATTGCTGCATCGAGCCGAAGCCTTCGCCGAATGCAGCTTTCAGCCACCAAGCCGGCATGCCGTTAGAAAGTCGCGTTTCGATTTTCCGGGCGACAAAAATGCCATCAACCTGCGCGCGCAGTTCGTTTTCAACCGTCGCTTCAAAATCCTTGAGCGACCCGTCGAAGAGCTCTAGCATGATCTGAATCGAAAGCTGATCCTCGCGACCGGGATTGTGGACGTACGCCGCCACGGTGGCTAAGTGATTTTGCTCTTGGAGATCGACGGGCGGTACGTCCAACGCTTGGTAATCGGCAGGCGGTACAAAGTGCAGAGCTCGATCGTTGTAGGCGGCGGGCGTATCGGCTAGGGCCGGCTGCCACTTCGAAAAGCTCAGCGTGACGCCGGCGATAACGCCAATAAGAATCCCCGCTAAAACCTTTATCATGCTCTCTCCAAGGCATTCGCCAAGAGCGGCAAGGATACCGCGTAGCGGTACCCGACGTTGCGATGATCGTCGTCGAACTCTTCATGGTGAACTTCTAGCCCAAGGTCGCGCAACCGCTGGGCGATCACGCGCGCCCCGATATCGAGCCCGTACTCATCGCGCCGACCGCAGTCGAGGTAACGCAGGCGCAGCCGCTGCAGTTCCGCCTTTTTCGTCAGGCACAGGTCGGCCGGGTCATAGGAACGCCAGCGCTTGAAAACCTCTTCCGCCAAGGCGCCGGTTTCGCGATCGACCGGCAGATCGAGATCGAACGCCGTTGCACTGCGCGGGGAGTATGCGCTGGCATAACCGAGCATCTCGATCGTCTGATACTCTGCCGGCGGACGTTTAGCGTGGCCTTCAAAGTGCTCGACAAAGGCAAGAATGTCCCACTTGAATCCTTCAAGCGTGCGGTGCAGCGCTGGAAATGACGGCGGATGCGCGTAGCCAAAATACGAGTCGCCGCTGTGCGATGCGAAGGCGCCGAAAATTCCGGGCTGCGTCATGACCAAAAACAATGACCCGAAGCCGCCCGAAGATTTGCCGAGTACTCCTCGTCCGCCTTCGCTTGCAATCGTCCGGTACGTTCGATCGATGTGGCTCACGCAGTCCTGCACGACGTACGTCGCGTAGTTGCCGTTGTGGATCGAGTTGACGTATTGCGATCCGCCTAAGCGCGTAAACCCGTCGACGATCGCCAGGATCGCGGGCGGCATCTTTCCTTGCGAAATCAGGCGATCGATCCACTGCACGACGTTCGTCTCCCACGGGCGCGCGGAGACGAGCGCCGCGGCATCACCGGTGTAACCGTGCAGACAATAGAGTACCGGGTAGCGCTTTGAAGCTTGCGGATCGTAACCAGCGGGGAGGAAGACCGCGAGCGGTCGCTCCGATGGATCGCCGAGCGGATTGCCGCGTAGAGCCGGGCTGTCGACAAAGTCAATGCGCAGGTCGCCCTTCAGGCGCAAAAGCCGCGCGAGTTCCGATTGAGAAGCGCTCATGGCGTCCTCTTCGGCGCGAGGGCGGGGCTAAACCTCACCGAATGCGAGGTGCGCATGATTCGCGGAGTCGGCCTGCGCGGTGCGATCGCCGTCAACATCATTACGATGATCGGCATCGGCCCCTTAATCACGATTCCGCTCGTCGTGGCCGCGCTGCCCGGTGGTCTCGCAATCGTCGGGTGGGTCGTTGGCGCCGTGGTTGCTCTTTGCGATGGTCTGGTGTGGGCCGAATTGAGCTCGCGCTACCCGGCATCCGGCGGCACGTATGTCTATCTGCGTGAAGCCTTCGGTCGCCAGGACTGGGGGCGCCTGTTCGCGTTCTTGTTCAATTGGCAGTTCTTCTTCTCGGCGCCGCTGCTGATCGCCAGCGGGTACATCGGCTTTGCACAGTACGGGGGCTACCTGTACCCAAAGCTTGGCGCGAGCCCAAATCTGCAGCATCTGGTGGCGGCGGCGCTCGGCATCGTCGTCCTCATCTTGCTCTACCGCCGAGTGACGACGGTTGCGCACATCGCGATCGCGCTGGCTGTGGCCGCCACCCTCACGCTTGTCGCAGTGATCTTTGCCGGCGTGCCGCACGTGCACGCCGCTGCGCTGAGCGCGCCCAAGCATGGCCCGGCCGGGTTAGGATTCGTACTGGCGCTCGGAACGGCGCTCGTCATCACGCTCTACGACTATAGCGGCTATAACGCAGCGGCTCTGGTCGGCGACGAAGTGATCGCGCCCGCACGGACGATCCCGCGCGCGGTCGTGACGTCGATCGCGGTGATCGCGGTGCTGTACATCTTGCTGCAGGTTTCCGTGTTGAGCGTCGTCCCGTGGCAGCAGATCGTTGCATCGAAATCGCAGTTCGTGGCTGCCACGGCGGTCGAAAACGTGTGGGGAGCGCCCGCGGCGCGCGGCGTAACGGTCTTGATCCTCCTTACGGCCTTCGCCTCGACCTACGGTCTGCTCTTCGGCTTTTCGCGCATTCCCTATGCGGCGGCTTTGGACGACGAGTTCTTTCCGATCTTCGCCCGCCTGCACCCGCGCGGAAGATTTCCTTACGTTTCGCTGCTGGTCGTCGGCTTGCTCGCGATACCGGCCTGCTTTTTTACGCTCGACGCCGTGATCTCGTTCCTGACCGCAGGGATCGTTCTCATTCAGGCGATCGCGCAGATCGTCGCCCTCGCAATCTTGCGGGCGCGTGAGGGCGGCGCTCCGTTTCGCATGTGGTTCTATCCCCTGCCGGCGCTCGTTGCACTCGTCGCGTGGCTCTTCATCTTCTACTCCTCCGGCAATGGCGCGATGCTCTACGGAGTCCTCACGCTCATCGCCGGCGTCATCGCGTACCTTATCACGGCTCGCGCCCAACGGAGATGGCCCTTTGTGGCTGCGGCGCTGGTGATTCTGTCCTTTCTGATTCGGCCGAACACGGTCTTGGCGGCGGGTTTCGACCAAAGCGCCATCGTGCAGCGGCACGGCTATCCGGTTTTCGAAGTCCAAGGCAAGCCGTTCTTCGTGTACGGCGCTGCGTTCTTTTACGAGCGAATCCCAAAACATCTATGGCGACCATCGCTCGAAGCGTATAAAGCCCTAGGCATCAACACGATCGATCTCTACCTGATCTGGAACTGGCACGAGCTCAGCGATGGTGATTTCGATTTTACCGGGCGCACGAACGGGCGCCGCGATTTGCACGCTGTTCTGAGGTTGCTTCACCGACTGGGCTTTCGAACGATTCTGCGGCCCGGCCCGGTCATCCGCAACGAATGGCGCAACGGCGGTTATCCCGCGTGGCTGTTGCAGCGTCCCGAATACAATATGCCGCTGCACGACATCCTCGAAGGACGCTACCCGGCAACAGCGACCTTGCAAAACGCGCACTCCGACGATGCCGCCGCGGAATGGATCCACAACCCGACGCACATGCGTTATGCAGCGCGTTGGCTGCGTCGCGTCTTGACTGAAGTCCGGCCCTGGGCAGGTGATGCAATCGCAATCGCGCTCGATGACGACCAAGGCGCCTACCTTGACAATCAAACCTGGCCCGCGCCGCACTTTGCGAACTACATCAACGATCTTGCTTCGGTCGTGCGCGGGGTTGCCGGCACCAAGATTCCCCTGTTTATCAATACGTATCAGATGAAAGTGACGGCTTCGGCGCCCGTCTGGGCTTGGGGCAACTGGTACCAGAGCGATGCGTACCGGCTCGGTGAGCACGATCGTCAGGAATTAGAATTTTCGACAGAGCTCTTAGCGACGCAGCCGGGGCTGCCAGTGATGAGCAGCGAGTTCCAAGCCGGCTGGCTGCAAGGACCGGATGAGGTGCACCCGCGGCGCGTCGCTGCGGAAAACACGACGCTCGCTTTGCATACGCTGCTGCAGTCGGGTGCCCGCGGAATCGTCAACTTCCCCGTGCAGGATACGATCTACCCGGGCGGCTGGGAAGTTCCGTTTGCCAACGCTTCCTATGCTTGGGATGCAGCGCTCACGCTGCGGGGCGGGGCAAATCCACGGTACGGCCCGACGCAAGACTTTGGTCGGCTGGTCGCTCAGTATGGTCCGTTGCTGGCGCAAACTCACCGCGTAGCGGACGCCGCGATCGCCTATACCGTGAGCGCTTATGACCCGCGAAGTGTGGACAATCCATTCGTCGCCGCGGTGGCCGCTGCGACGATGGCCGCCCAAAAACAATGCCGCGCCGTGGCGCTGACGTGCGATCTGGTCGATTTGCGTTATGCGAGCCAGCCGCAACTGGCGCGGTATCGATATCTCGTCGTCCTGCGGCCGATCGGGCCGCCGGACGCCTTTGTCTACGAGGTCGCACAAAGAATTCGTCGCTTTGCGCACCGCGGTCAGGTCGTGGCCTCCCCACTCGACGTTCATCCGCGCACGCGCACGGTCAACGTCGCCAATGCCGTCCTTGGCGTGAGTGTCGGGCGCGAACCGTTTGGTTTTCTCGATATCGTGAATTACGATTCGAACTTGCACACGACGGGGCCGATACGTCTGTACGCACGCGGGCTGGTGACACGCGCGCTTCCGGCGGTCAAAATCGAGGCCGGTGCGGGCGTCCTGATCCCGATCGATCTCCCTTTGCAGCGCTATGCCGCCCGCTTTAGCGAGCGGGATCGCCTGCGCTACGCGACCTGCTCGGCGCGGATCCTCCCGCTCTCACCGAGTACGATCGAATTCGGCTCCCGCACTGCTTGCCAACTTTCTCTGACCGTGCACGGAAAATCGATTGCGACCGGCATTGAGCGGGCGCAAAGCATCGTCGTGCGCTCGAACGGTCAGGTCACGGCACGCCGATATGCCCGTCCGTCTTCCGGCGCAGCGATCGCGTACTGCGATACGAAACATTCCTTGCAGTTCGCCGGCGTTTGCTGGCCGCTGCCCGACGATCGCAATCCCGCGCCGGGCACCGCTAGCGCGTATTCCTACGATGTCTTGGAGGACGGCGAACCATGGCTGATCATGGCCAACAGGTTCGTGCAATTAGCGCTCTCGCCATCCGCTGGAGCGCGCGCGTTCGGCTTCCAAGAGCCGCAAGGCCAGAATGCATTCACGTCGATCGGCGCTTTACGAGATGACGTCTCGCCGGAGCCGCCAGCTTCGTCTCGGGATTACATCAGCGCCTACACTCACCAATTCCCGGCCGGGACCTTCAATCGTCCCTACGACTGCCGCATACTCAAAAGCGGGCCTCAAGCTGAGGCGTCGTGTCAGTACTCGGCCCCGGATCTCGGCGTTTCGTTCGAGCGGACGCTGACTCTGAATCCTGATCAGCGATCGTTCTCGTTGCGCCTGAGAATGATGAGGCCCGAAGGTGCAACTACCCAAGGCGTACTGGTCAATTCCCTTACCGCTACGCCGCAACGCAAGTATGCTCAAGAAAACTCGGCACTGATCTCGATTGGCATGGCGCTCGACGTAACGAAGACAAGCCAGAGAATTCAAGGGAACGCTTTCGGTTTCTTCGATGCTGGTGCGCACCGGCTTTACACACTGAATTGGAACTCATCCGATTCGCTTCGCGTTGTCGTTGACGGGTCAGAAGGTACGCAGGTCGTCCGCATCATGTACCCTGCGAATATCTGGCACGAGATTGTGTTCGGCTACTACGACGTATCGGATCGTGCGGCGGCGCAGGGTATCGTTGCATCCCTCAAAGGACGCGAGCCCGGCGGCGCGAATCGGCGGTAAGCCCCCGGGGGAGTGGCGGAACGGTAGACGCAGCCGCCTCAAAAGCGGCCGGGCAAAACTCGTGTGGGTTCAAATCCCACCTTCCCCAGGAATTTTACTATCAGCCGTGCTCGCTGCCGCCGAGCGCGATCGAAGAGAGGTTTATGAAAGCACTCCAGATATCATTGGTCACTTTACTGTGCGTAGCGGCCGGCGCGCTGCCGGCTTACGCAACCGCATACGACGACCTCGCAAAGTGTGAACGAGCGATGGCGGGTGTCCATTCTTATAGAGCCACGCTACAGGCGTCAGGTTCAACCGCCGCGACCCAAATGGAAATCGTTGCACCCAACCGGTTTCATGTCACGATGTTTGGCGGACGCTTGCAGTTCGTCGTGATCGACTCCAAATTCTGGGCGAAGGACATCCACGGGTGGAAGCGATTGACTTATCCGCCGCAAATGACGGGGATCGGCGACCTCGAACGCCTGTCGCACCTCAGCGACAAAACGAAGTTTGCCGTGAGCGATCTCGGAATACGCAACGGCTACCATGCGCTGTTGGCGAAAGAAAAATCGGGCGACAGCCAGAGCATCGTCTCCTTGCGAGCCGACCATTTACCCGCCACGATTGAAACGCGGACGAAACGCGGCTCTTTCTTGATCACCTACTCGGACTTTAACTCGCCTATTACGATTGTGGCCCCCCGGACTTGATAATGCGGCTTGCATTTCGGCTCACGGTCGCGGCGGGTCTAGCGGCCCTCTGCGCGTGTACACGCGTGCAAACTGCGACTCATCAGACGACCGGAGCTTCGCTGCGCGTGGGGGCCGCGATCGCTCCGAACTCCTTCAACCCGCTGCTCTCAACGGAATCCGTTGAAAATATGCTCGACCGGCTGATTTACGATCAACTGGTCGTGAGCGACAGCAACGGCATGCCTCAACCCGATCTCGCACTCCGCGTGCCATCGCAGCAAAACGGGGGCATCAGCCGCGACGGACGAACGATCACCTACAAGCTCCATCGGGGCGTCAAGTGGCAAGACGGCTTCCCGCTTACGAGCGACGATGTCCGCTTCTCATTCGATCAGGTGATGAATCCACGCAACAACGTTTCCAGCCGCGTGGGCTATGAATTGGTCGAGCGCGTCGAAACGCCGGACCCATACACCGTTGTATTCCACCTTCGTAGACCATACGCCCCGATCGTGACGACGCTCTTCAGCAGCAGCGTCTCTCCCGGGTTCGTTTTGCCGGCCCATCTCCTGCACTCATATGCCGACCTCAACTCGGTGCCTTTCAATTCGCAGCCGGTTGGGAGCGGGCCCTACCGCATGACGCGATGGGTCCGAGGCGATCATATCGAGTTCGTGGCAAACCCGACCTACTTCTTGGGTAAGCCGAAGATCGCCAAGATCGTGGTCAACTTCATTCCCGACGAGAACACGATGGTGAACGAACTGCAGACGGGCGAGCTCGACTGGTTTTATGCCGCCAGCGAAACGTCATATAACCAGCTTAAGACGATCCAAGGGTTGAGAAACGTCATCTCTGCGCAAAATTCTTATCGCGGCATGCTGATCAATACCGAAAGCCCGCTCGTCCAAGATGTTAGGGTGCGGCGAGCGCTCGCCTACGCGATTGACAAAGAAACGATCGTGCGCAAGGTCACCTACGGTGCGGCGCACGCAGCGACGGAAGATATCCCATCCTTTATGTGGGCATACGATCGCTCCGTGCCGACGTACCCGTATGACCCGGCAAGAGCCAAAGCACTCCTTTCTGCGGCCGGCTGGAAACCTGGCCCGGACGGCATCCTCGAAAAGGACGGGAAACGGATGGAGCTGCGACTCGTCCTACGCCAAGGCGCAGTTACCGATACGGCAATGTCGGTACTGATTCAAGCCGAGTTACGAGCGGTCGGCATCGATGCGGCGATTAAGACGTACCAGGGCTCGATGCTCTTTGGTGGCGGCACCAGCGGCGTCCTCAGCGGCGGCCACTATGATATCGATTTGAGCGGCTTTGGATCGGGTATCGATCCTGACGACTCCGCCCAATTCACCTGCAGCAACCGGCCGCCCAACGGGTTCAACTGGTCGCGCTATTGCAATGCAGAGATGGATGCGGCCCAAAGCCGGGCATTGAGTTCGTACGATCGCAATGTGCGCAAGGCCGCGTACGCCAAGATCGAAGGTTTACTGGCCCGCGACGTCCCTCAAATCTTCATGTACTGGCAACCGGAGATCGACGCGGTGAACCCCGCGCTAAAACACTTCACGCGAGGCCCATTTTATCCTGACTGGAACGCCTATCAATGGGGGTTCTGAATCGGCTGTTCGCTAGTTTTCGATTCGAACCCGGTCCGCTGCGCGGCGAAATTACGGTCCCTGGTGATAAATCGATCTCGCACAGGGCGCTCATCATCGGAGCGGCGATGTCGCAGCCGCTACCAGTTCACAATCTCAATCCGGGACTCGACGTCCAAGCGACGCAGAACGCGCTTCGCGCCCTGGGAGCCCAAATCGAGCGCGATGGAACCAGCGCGACGCTGCATCCAGCTCGCTTGCACGATGTGGATGTGACCCTGGATTGCGAGAACTCCGCCTCAACGGCTCGCCTCCTCCTGGGTGTGTGCGCGGGCGCAAATGTGCGCGCCAGATTCGATGGTGACGAGTCGCTACGCCGACGTCCGATGGAGCCCGTCGCTGCGCAACTTCGCGCTTTCGGCGCAAAAATCGAAACCCAAGAAGGCCATCTGCCGGCCACGATCGCCGGAACCCCCCAAGTGCAGACGCGCCGATTCATTCTCTTGACGCCATCGGCGCAAATCAAGAGTGCGCTGATCTTGGCGGGTCTTTATGCGCGCACGCCAATCGACATTTCAAACGATGTACGCTCGCGAGATCACACCGAACGGCTCTTGCAAGCTTTGGGCGCCGACATCCGCTTTGACGGCACGAGCGTACAATACGCGCCCAGCTCGCTGGTGGCGGTTCCGCTGCGTGTGCCCGGAGACTTGTCCTCTGCGGCCTTCTTTATCGTCGCCGCATCGATCTCGCCAGGCAGCTCCATTATGCTCAGAGATGTCGGGGTGAACCCGACTCGGACCGGCCTGCTGGAGGCGCTCCAGCAAATGGGTGCGCGAATCTTCCTCTCAAACCGGCGCGAGTGGAACAACGAGCCGGTCGCCGACATCGCGGTCGAAGCGGGTACGCTGCGTGGTGCGAACGTCGGCGCCGATCTTGCGCTGCGCGCAATTGACGAGATCCCCGCGCTGGCGGTCGCCGCGGCCTTCGCTCAGGGCACGACGCGCATCAGTGGAATTCGTCAGCTCCGCGATAAGGAATCCGATCGCATCGCCGCAATCGAGCGCCTTCTCGCGACGATCGGCGCATCGGTTGAACCATCGAACCAAGGCCTCGAGATCGCCGGCCTCTTACAGCCGCGCGCACCGGCCCAGCCTGTCGTCGAAACGCTTGGCGATCATCGCATAGCGATGGCCGCGGCGGCGCTCGCCGCTGGTTCGGGTGCGATCGAAATTGACGACGCTGGGGTAGCGGACGCCAGCTTTCCGGATTTTGCTAAAGTGTGGTCAGCGGCACAGCGCCAAAAAACGCAGCCCTAGCTCAAAATCTCGATCAGGCCGGCGTAACCCTCACGCACCGAACCGAGCTCGGGCGCAAACGAAAGGCTCTTGAAGCCCTCAACCGCCGCTTGAAGCTGGGCCACTGCAGCTTTTAAGGCGGCAGCCTGGACCGCAAGTTCTTCCACGGCACGGTTTAAGCGCGCGAAATCGTCCGGCGCGGCCGCCGCTGCGGTGAAGACCGGACCCCCCTGCATTTCTGCCACGCGCCGTTCGAGGCTCCGCATGCTGCGCACCAAGAAAAGCGCGGTGATCCCGAGCCAGATGAGCACCGCGAGGATCAACAGCGCGAGCCAACCGAGCGCCGTCATGCTGCAGATTCTTTCGAGCCGGAGGGTTTTGAATCTGCGCTCTTCGATTCGGAGCTCTTCGATTCGGAGCTCTTCGACTCGGCGCTTTTCGATTCAGAACTCTTTGACTCGGAACTTTTCGATTCGGAGCTCTTTGACTCGGAACTTTTCGATTCAGCGCTCTTGGATTGCGCGCTTCTCGACTCGGCGGCCTTGCGGGAATCGGTCACGTAAAATCCCGATCCTTTGAACACGATCCCGGCCGGATTGAACAAGCGCCGCAATTCGCCGCCGCAGTGTGGGCACGGCTCTGTATGCGCCTCGCCAAATCCGTGGCGGACTTCGGTGATCTTATGGCACTTGGCACACTGGTAATCGTAGAGCGGCATACTGTAGCGCTGTTACCTAAAAGTCCGCCAGCACCGCATCCGGATGGCGTTCAAATTCTACCAGCCCCTTGAAGTGCACGAGCGAGTCGACCAGAGCCGTTGCGAGTTTGCGCCGCGCGGTCAACCGATCGATGATCGAAGCCAGCTTGCCGCCGTATGCTGGATAGTCGAGGCGAACCACGATTTTTGAGCGCATCGTCTTGCGTTCGATGCGAAAGTCGATGCGCCGTCGGACCGAGTACGCACCGACCAGCGAGAGCAGATAGTTCTCGATGTACTGATCGACTTCGAACAATTGCTCGGCTTCGCCCGGAATGCACGAACGCAAAGCGACTTCGGAGCCCAGTTGGAGCCGTTTGCCGCAATCCGCTAACCGAGCACTGCGCAGGAAGGACAGCCACACCGGCCACTTCTCGACCTCGCAAATCAGCGCAAAAGCCTTCTCCGGCTCGGACTGCACGTCGACTCCGTGCGTCAGGGGGGTCAGAATGGCCATCTCCTAGCGTTCGTCACCACTATAGGTAGCGCCCTTTCCACAGCTATTCCACAACCGGTTGTGGATTGATCGTTCCATCGCACACACCGGTCGCAAACCGCACCAGTGTTTCCACGCCCTGAGGCAGCGCCGCCTCGTCGACGCGGAAGTGCGCGCTGTGCCCGGCCACGGTCGTGCCCTTGCTTTCGTTGCGGATGCCCAGGCGAATTGCCAGCCCGGGCACTCGCTGCGCATAGTACGCGAAATCCTCGCCTCCCATCGTTGGGGCCGGCCGCTCGATCCGAAGCCGCGAATGCGCGCGCATATACTTCACGAAGGCCTCCGCGAGCGCCGCATCATTGATCACTGGCGGATAGCCGCGATCGAGGTCCAGCTTCACTTCAACGCCGTAGGCGTGCGCAACCCCCTCCACGATCCGACGCGCGCGGGCTCCTAACGCTTCGCGTACGTCGACATCGTGCGAACGAAACGTTCCGGTCATGTGCACGTGGTCCGCGATCACATTATTGCGATAGCCGCCTTCAATCGTTCCGATGCTGACCACGACGCTCTGGAGCGGGTCGGTCTCACGCGCCGCGATATTTTGCAAGGCCAGCACCATCGCGGCGGCGGCGGGGATCGCATCAGCAGCTAGATGCGGGTGAGCTCCGTGCCCACCGCGACCCACCACGCTGATCGTGAATTCGTCCGTGGCTGCATTGACCGCGCCCGGGGTGACGCCGATCGTACCCGTCTCCAGGCGGGGATCCACATGCAGCATCGCAATCGCGCTGACTTGCGGATTGCGCAACACGCCGGCTTCGATCATCGGCAGAGCGCCGCCCGGTCCCTCTTCAGCCGGTTGAAACAAGCACACGACCGTTCCGGCGAATTGATTGCGTTGCGCTTGCAATGCGCCGGCCGCACCCAGCAGCATCGCCGTGTGCGCATCGTGCCCGCACGCGTGCATGACGCCCGCGTTTTCCGAGGCGAACGGTTCGCCGGAGTCCTCAGTGATCGGCAGCGCGTCCATATCGGCCCGTAGCGCCGCGACCGCGCCGCCTTTGGCGCCCCGAATCAGCGCGACCACGCCTGTTCGAGCAACGCGTCGGTGATCGATGCCGAGCGAAGTCAGTTCGCCCTCGACGAGCGCGGCGGTCTTGTGCTCCGCGAACCCCAACTCCGGAAAGCGATGGATCTCGCGCCGGAGGGCGACGACATGCGTGAGCGTATCATCGCTGATCGTAACCGCCATGGCGCGAGATTATCCAGCGGTAAAAGAGAGGCCTTTTAGAGAATACGAACTGCAGCATGGTGCCGCCCGACATCGCCCTAGCTCAACTGGTCAATGCGACTGCAAAGGCGTTTACCGCTACTGCACCCGCATACATTACCTATCGCGAGCACACCCATATCACCGGCACCGGCACGATCCGCCAAGAACGGGACATCAACCGCTTTGTGCAAGTGCGGCAAAGCGACAACGTCGCGGTCATGCGCGACCTGCCCAACGGCGGCGAGTCGCAAGGGCAGGCGTTCCCGATCATCCCGTACTTCGATCCCTTTACCGCGTTCAGCTTCAGTTACTTTGCAAATCTTAAACAGATCACGATCACGCTCAATCGCGCCGCACCCTTCACTTTTGACCTTCCCGGCCCATCCAGCGACATGGATGCAACGGTATTCTATATCCCGTTTTGGAAGCCGTCGTACGCACCCGGCTCGACCGATGCCGCGCCGCATTTCAACGTCGAGCTGACGTCGCCGCAACCCCGCGCGGCATATCTCAGTGATGTGATCGTTGACCCGCAAACGCATTTGCCCTCGCACGTTGTCGTACGGCTTCAAGATGACCCCACCACGATAACGCTGGACTACGCTATGCTGCAGGGACACTGGATGATTACGCACGGCTCAATGGCCACGTCTCAGACTGTTGGAATCTTCAGCTTTCACGTCGTCGCAGACACCACATACAGCGAGTTCACTTTTCCAACGAGTTCGCCGGACAGCCGCATCTAACGCTGGTTGCGCACGCGGCTACCGTTGTCACACTGAGCTTGTCGAAGTGCGGAGAGGGAGAGATTCGAACTCTCGAGACGCTCATCACGTCTGCCCGCTTTCGAGGCGGGTGCCTTTAACCACTCGACCACCTCTCCGCGAGTATCTTAGGATCGTTTCTGCCGAAAGAACTCCTGCAATTGTGCGGCGGCTTCACTTTCTAACACGCAGGCAGTGACCGCAACGCGGTGGTTGAGTGCCGGCAGCTCGAAAATATCAACAATACTTCCCGCGGCGCCGCCTTTAGGATCGCGGCAGCCGAACACGAGGCGCTTGATGCGCGCTGCGACCACGGCGCCCGCACACATCACGCACGGCTCCTTCGTCACGTACAGCGTCGCGTCGCTTAAGCGCCAGGCGTGAACTTCGGCAGCTGCTTTACGCAGCACCAAGATCTCGGCGTGCGCGGTTGCATCCGGTGTTCGTTCTTTTTCGTTCCACGCTTCAAACGTCGAACCGTCACACACGAGCACCGCACCGATTGGCACGTCGCCCGCCGCGGCTGCCCGCTCCGCCAGAACCATTGCCCGGCGAATGTAAGCTTCGTCGCTCGCCGCGTCGCTCATGATAAGAATCGTGCGCCCGGAGGGATTCGAACCCCCGATCTCAGCCTTCGGAGGGCCGCGCGTTATCCAGCTACGCTACGGGCGCGCGCATCGAGTTACCGGGGACTCTCCGGCGCAGAGCCCGGTGTTGGGATATGCTTGAAAAGATCGAGTTTGTGATCTACCAGGCCGCGATAAAACTTCCGAACGCAATCCGGGTGACCGAAAAAGTACGTGCGCGCGTAGGCCAGATCGTCGCCCGACGAGTCCGGAACGTAGTGCGAGATTTCGATCTCTTCCATTTGCGCCCGATCGACGGGATGCGGGCAGAAATCGCACGGAATGCTAGACATATTCTTTGTTTTTCCTTTTACTGCGGCTGCGTTGGGCCCTCAGCTTGCTTAAAGGGCGCGCCTCCGCCGTTGTCATTCTGAGCCTGCGGAAGGACGCGCCCCCGCCATTGTCATCCTGAGCTTGTCGAAGAACGCCAAACTTGACTCGGGTAGGATTTGAACCTACGACCTAGGGCTTATGAGTCCCCCGCTCTACCGCTGAGCTACCGAGCCGCAGCGCCCCAATTCGACGCTTGCCCAGGTCCCGACCCGCTGCCAACGCTTTACAGCCCGCCTAGTTCTAAACTAGGCGCGCGATCGATCGGTTTCGCGCTGGGCGCCAACTTCCAGTCATCGAGAACGATTTGAAGATTTGCTTCGTCAATTACGTAGTCAGAGAAACGAGAGAACAGCTCGTCCTTCCGCACGCACTCTCCGGTTACTAGGACAGCGTCGATTCCTAGTTCCTTAAACAGCGTCGCCATGAAGCCGGCCTTCTCGACGAAAGGATGGTCGAAACCGCACACCCTGGTTCCCGGCCGCGCAAAAACCGCCAGAAACAAGGCCGAACCCTCCGGAGCCATGATATGCGTGCTGCGTCGAACGAGCTGAACCTGCTCGCGAAAATCCAGATCTTCCGGATAACAAACCTGGAACCCGTAGGCTCGCGCGATATCCTGTATGCTATCGATGTTCATCAGTTTTCGATGGAGCGTCTCTCGCCGAGCGAGAAAGATCCGTTTCGGTCCGGCCGCTTCGTCGAGCTCACGGTCAATCCGGCGCGCGAGCCGGCGGTAACGTTCTGCAACCTCAATGGTGGGCCAAACCAAGAACCGGACATCGATTGCCTGCTCGTTCTTCCAGTAAATTGGCACGTAGATCCAATTCGCCACGGTCCACAGCTTGCCGACTTGTACGGTAACCTCTGCCGGCACAACGACAATCTGCGCGCGGCCCTCCGAGAAATATTCGAGTGCCTGCCGGTGCGACGGAGGCAGGCGTTCGTCTATGAGCACCGGGACATTCTTCAGTTCGCTGCGTTCGCCGGCTGTAGCCCACCGCAACAGGTACTCGATGATCCAGTGGCCGAAACGACGGGCCGTGCTGCCTACGAGACTCAACGCCTCGGGAATCTCCAGCGTCGGCACGTTGCGCTCAGGGCGCAGAGCAAACACGTGCCCGGCATCGCTTACGAATTCATCGGCATGACTCTCGACGGCGATGCGATCGATTTCGTGGCCTTGGTAATCGAACAGCAGCTCACCCCGCAGCTCGAACGCGCTCGACGCTGCTTGGACTCGCGCGTCTTCGAATGAAGCCAGGAATACAGTGCGCCCTGTTCCCGTAACCTCGTCGCAATGTCCGGGGCCAATGATGCGAGGGGCCGCCATCGTTAGCTGCCGGCCACCCCGATAGAATTCAGTATACTCTGAGGCGGCGTCATGCGCCGCCTGCAAGAGACTCCTGATCCGCGTTCTCTGGAGCGGGCCGAGCGGCGCGTTCATCTATGCAACTTGGCAGCGACGCGCGTCAGATCGTTTTCGAAGATTCGAAATCAGACCCGTTACCAATGCTCTTGCGCCGGCGCGCGAAGCGGCCCGCTACGAGTGAGCGCAAATCTTCGGCCGGGTTGCCTGCAACCTTTGCACCGGCCGCCACGGATTGTAACACCACCGCTCCTGCACACACGATCGCACCCCGGCCGATGCGCAGCGGCTTGCGCTCGGAACCATTGACGATCGATGCACCCACGCCAAGAAACACGTCGTCTTCGACAATCACATGGCCGGAAATGTTGACCGACGGACAGATCGTAACATAGTCACCGATTACGCAATCGTGGCTCACCATCGCGAATTGCATGATCATGACCTGATCGCCGATTTTGACTCGAGGTCCTACGTAGGTGGGAGTTAGCGCGATGACGGTTCCTTCGCCAACCGCTACGTCGGGCGATATCCATCCGCTAATCTCGTAGAGCGAGCAGAACGTGCCGCCGGCCTGTTTGACTTTAGACGCGAGACTCCGGCGCGCGTGCGGATCGCCGACGAGGATCGCGCAGGGCACGCTTGTAAATTGTCTTCGCCAGGTTTCGAGCGTTATGACTGGTATCCCATCGAGCGATACGCCTTGATCGCCGCGGAAGTCATCGATGTAAGCGACGATTTCGAACGGTGGCGATCCAGTACGGCTAAGGGATCCGTTGCAAAACGTATGGCGCGCCGCGAGCGCGTTGCCGGAGGAACCGTAAATTACTACCTCGCGTCCTTTCAACACCATCCCCCCATTTTAAGGCTCGGCCGTTCGCCTACGACTTGCGCGATCCCCATCACGACACGCCTGATCGCAGCCTCGGAAAGATCGGGTGCGACGGGCATGCCAAGAACCGTTGGAGCCACCCGATCGGTCGCATCAAGACGTTCTCGCCGCAACTCCGAAAAATAAGGCTCTCGGTGCAGCCCGAGTCCGTACCAACGGCGCCACTCGATTGCTTCATCTCGCAGCGCGCTTTCGAGGTCGGCTGCTTGACCCGCGTCGTGCGTCACGAAAAGGACGTAAGTCGAACTGATTTCCGGTCTCGCGACGAGTCCGTCCGCAATCCCAAGCTCGGCAGCATACTTTCGATAACGGTCTGCAACGTCTCTGAGGGCCGAGCGCTTTTGCGGCCAGCCGTCGAGTTCGGCGAGACCAACCGCCGCATGATACTCGCTCATCTTGCCATTTATGCTTGGAGAGCGGCTTCTGCGGCTTAGAAAAAACCCGAAATTGAGCGCTCGTCTGACCCGCGCCGTGAGATGCATATCGCTCGTGACAACCGCGCCTCCCTCGGCGGTCGCAAAGCTTTTGGTGGCGTTGAAACTCATCGCGACCGGCAGTTCGCCGAGGAATTGCGCACCTGGGCAAGTGTCGAAGGTCGCGGCCCCGTCGAAGACGACCGGAACCGATGTTTGGTCGCGAAACGCCCGCCAAGCCTCTTGCTGCTGCGGGCGGCCGAACGGAGCGACGGGAACGACAACACCAAAATGTTCGAGCATCGAGTGTTCAGCGAGTCGCCGTGGATCAAGCGCCCAGCTTGTTTCATCGATATCAGCCAGGTAGGGAATGTAGCCGCACTGTTCGACGGCGGCCGCGGTCGCGACGAACGTGAACGCAGGAATCAGAGCAAACGGCCTATCGGATCCGGCGCGGCCGGCCACCGCCAGGATGGCCGCGACGAGGGCGGCCGTTCCACTGGCAGCCGCGACAAAACCGCCCGGGGGCAACTCGAGCACCGAGCACATCCGTCTTTCGAACTCGATAGTGAGCGGACCCAGATTTGAATAGATGCGCGTTTCATCGATCCGGCGCAGGTACGGTATCAGTGCTTCGGTATCCGGCAGCTGCGGGCGCAGCAGTGGGATCGCCGATGGTTTCGATGAATCTGCCATTGCCCTAACCTTTTCTCGACAGCGCATCTGAACCCGCTCTATCTGGTGGGTGCACGATCCCTGCCTAGAGAACCGCTCGTAAGGAGAACCGAATTTTGAAGCTGGTCGCACTGACGCGTGTTAAGATCGACGGCGACGTTATCGAAGAGTTCGTCCGTCACACGCTGCAGTATGTTGACGAGCTCTTCATCGTTGATAACGCCTCCCCCGATGCGACGCGCGAAATTTTGCAGGCTCTCCAAGGCGAGGGTCTGCCGCTCACGATCCTTGAGGACGATCACGTCGAAGTGCGCGCCGACTTGATAACAAACTATGTGCGCGATGTATTCGCGCGAACCGGCGCGGACTACGTGCTGCCGCTGGACGCTGACGAATTCCTACGGGTTGAGTCGCGCGCTGCGCTCACAGCTGCCTTTGAAACCCTGCCGCCGCGAACTCACGGACTTGTTCCCTGGATTACCTACGTCCCGGTCCAACAAGAAGATCGCACCGAGCCGCGAGTCCTGGCGCGCATCCGCTATCGACTGCGCAAAGAGCCCTGGCAGTTCTACAAGGTCTTCGTTTCGCGCTCGTTCGCAGAAGAACCCGGCGCGGCGTTCATTCCGGGCACTCACGACGTGCAGTTGCCAGATCGCACGCCACTGCCAAAGTCTGCATTACCCGGCGTCGCGCTGAGCCACTTTCCCGTTCGCAGCATCGGACAGATCCAAAGCAAGGCGCTCCTCGGGTGGTCCGCCTTTCTGGCGGTCGGCTACGACCTCGTCCCTGGGCACGACGCAGAGGACGGCATGGCGGCGCAATGGCGCAAGCTCTACGAGGAACTCCGAGTGGATCCGAACTGGTCTGACGACACGTTCTACCGTGCCGCCGCGAACTATTTTGGGAACCAAGCGGCAGCATCTCCGGAACTCGTCTACGATCCGCTGCTCCCCGTTCCACGTCACTGCACTCCGGCGGAGCCAAGCCTGCTTGTCGTCGCGATCGCATTCACGCGCCACCTCGTCCGATCGTATGCGAAGCTCAAGCGTGAGAACCAGCACTTATCGGCGCAGCTTGTAAGTCCAGCGAAGTAAGCTTTGAGGCACACAGGATTGCATTGTACGGCACTTAAAGTACCATCGATGCGGACCAGGGGTCACAGGGCGCCGCCGGAGGTATTTCTTGGAACGTTCGAGTGTGCAAATTTGCCTAAGCGCCATCATCGGGGCAGGTCTCATTAGTCCCGCCTTTTCGGCTGCTGCCGCCGATAATGCGAAGACAGCAATCCAGGCCTCCTATGATGCACACTGCGCTGCGATGAAGGCCGGCGACATAGGCGCCGTGGCAAAGTTGTTATCCGTAGATTACATGTCCGTCGATCCGACCGGAAAGTCACAAAATCGCGACGTAGCAATTGCAAACGTGAAGGCGATGTTTGCGCAGGCGAACTTTACCTCGTGCGCAACGAAGATCACGGCCCTCGATAAGGCCGGGGACGGCTATGTAGTCACCGCAGAACTAGCTCTTAGCGGCACAACGAAGGACTTGAAAGCGGCTCCGATCCGTGTTCTCTCGAAAGAAAAGGACACTTGGAAGCTCTTTGGCGGCAATTGGGTTGCCTCCGCCAGGGTGGTGACCGAGAACACCGTTTCGATCAACGGCAATGTCGTCTCGCATAAGGGCGGCTCTTCCCAGCCCTAGCTGCTCACCGTCCTCCCGCTCTCCCGCTCAAAAACGAATAGTCGAATCGCTCGACGCCTCGCGCGAATTGCCGTTCAGCGATTTGCCGTCTGTGCCGTGTAATACTCGCAGTAGTGTTCGTGCTCCGATCGATTGATGTGAGGCAGCGATAGACTTAGTCCTGTCCTACCGCAAAGCGACGCGACGCTTTCGTGCAGCTGCTCGAACCGGCCGATAAAGTCGACGATGATATTTCCTGAATCGTCCACCAGATGCGAGGTCATGTCGGACACGTAGATTGCATATTCGCGTACAAACGCTTCGAAATCATTGCAGCGTCCGCACATTGCCACGATGTCCGGAAAGACTTGACTGAAGGTCTCGTTCTCTAGGGTCATTCCATATGATGATACAAGGAAACGAGGCGCTCCCATGGATTCCGCACAAACGAAAACTTAAAGTATTGGTACCAAACATCATGCGGTGCGATTTCACGCAACATCTTTGCGGGTAAATGCTGCAACGGAGAACTCGCGAGCGCCTCGTTGCAATATACGCCTCGTATCAGCCGCACGAGATCCGGCGTCCGCTGTTCCGTCGCAAGAGCCCAGAAGGCCCGCCCCCAAGATTGCAACTCAATACCTTTGGCGACGAAGGCAGGCCGCAGCGAGTGGCCGGTGGTTTTCGGGATGTGGATGCAGATAAACCGATACGCATAGAATACCCGTATACTGTTAATTATACGGCAGCGCAGTCGTGTTTCCCACCAGGTGGGGGAATCCGACGAGTTTGCGTAAGACAACATCGTGCCGGTTTCCCATTCCCATCGCTTCGTTTTCATTCATATCCCCAAAACTGGCGGCCTCTCGTTGCGACATGCTTTTCAGGAGCAAAATGCCGACCTCGAATTTGTCGGCTATGCCATATGGGATCTGCCCAAAGAACAGCGCACGCCCGAGCTGGTGCGAATGATACGGCTCGCGTATTGCAACGACGCGCTCGCGAGCTTTCCGTTGCACCACTTGCCCGCGGCGATCTTGCGAAAAATGCTGCCGCGCGAAGTCTGGGATCAATATTTTAAATTCGCGTTTGTCAGAAACCCCTGGGATCGCCTCGTTTCCTCGTATTATTTCTACCAGGTTAATTTGGGCTATGAGAGCTTTCGGCAGCAATACCCAGATGTCGTGGCGATGTGTGAGAGATGCGGCGATTTCGGAACGTTTATCCGTGAATATGCAATGTACGTGCCCGATATGACCTCGCACCTTGTGGACGATTCGGGCAATATCAGCGTCGATTTTGTCGGGCGCTTCGAGCGGCTGCACGAAGATTGGAATAAAGTTGGCGCTAAGATAGGGCTAAATCTGTCGTTGCCTCACGAGAACCGCTCGGAGCACGAGCACTACCGAAAGTATTACACTGCAGAGACAAGGCGAATAGTCGAGCAGCAGTTCGCGCGAGACATCGAGCTGTTTGGCTATTCGTTTTGAGCGGGCGAGCTTTGTGTTACGCCGGCGTAATGCGAGCGCACAAACGCTAAGAGCTGCTCCACGCACTCATCGATGCTCCGCTCGGCGGTGTCGACAACGAGCTCTGGTCGATCGGGCGGCTCATACGGCGCCGAGATCCCCGTAAAATCGGGGATTTCTCCAGCGCGCGCTCGCTTGTACAAGCCCTTCGGGTCGCGCTCTTCGCAAGTCTTTAGGGGGGCTCGGATGTAGACTTCGATGAAATCGCCGGCCTTGCACGCCGCTCGAGCACGCGCGCGGTCCGTCTGGTTCGGCGACACGAGGGCGGCGATCGATAAAAAACCCCCGTCGGCGAAAAGCGCCGCTACCTCGCCCGCGCGCCGTACGTTCTCGCGACGCGCCTCGGCCGAGAAGCCGAGGTCGCCGTTTAAACCGGTACGCAACGTGTCCCCATCGAGGAAATATGCGTTCCACCCCAGAGCGTACAGTTTCGCCTCGAGTCTGCGACCGAGCGTGCTCTTGCCCGCACTCGGCAGCCCGGTCAGCCACACGACGCCGCTGCGGTGTCCCTGCCGCCGTTGGCGCGCGCCGACGCTTACAAGATGGCTTTCCAGCTCCACGTTTGAGGACTTAAGACGCTCTTGCACGCCGTCCGAAACGCCGGTGACGGTTCCACCGCCGCAAAGGATGCCGTTGCGATAGAGCCCGACCCGTGACAGCACGCTTCCCGTCGTGCGCTCGACGACGATAGGCGCCTCTGCGATGAGCCGTACTTGAGCGATGTCTCCGTCGCGTAGTGAATCGGCGGACTCAAATGCAAGCGTCTCGACGTTGATCTTGCGCTCGATCGCTAGGGTCGCGATTGCATCGCGCGTACCAACGCGAACGCAGAGCCGATCTCCGGCGCTTAAAGGATGCGTTGAAAGCCAGAAGATCGTTGCGCCAAACTGCGAGGTAACATGCGGCGACTGCTCCGGAGCGCACGCAACATCTCCGGCCTCCGCAAACAAGGGGCGATCCAAGACAATGCCGATCGCTTCACCGTCGCGCGCCGGCGCAGTATTTTCTGGAAACCGGACAACTCTTTGGACCACTGCCGCGTTGCCAGCGGGAAGAACGACGAGGTTCGTGCCGCTCTTTAACCCGGAACCCTCCACATTTCCGACGAGCGTTCGCAGGCTGCCACGCCGATACACGTCTTGGATCGGAAATCTTAAGGGTCCCGAAGTGGGGAGCGATGGTGGCAAGCCCGCGAGCAATTCGAGCAGGCTCGGTCCTTCGTACCACGGCATGCGCGCCGACGCTCTTACGATGTTGTCGCCGTCGCGCGCAACGGCAGGTACCGTTCCGCAACAAGTCAGGCCCATCGATGCTAAGAGGTCCTTGGCATCGCTCGCGATTGATTCAAAGCGGCTCGACGAAAAGTCGGCGAGATCCATCTTGTTTATGACGACTACGACTTGGCTGATGTTTAGAGTCCAGAGCAGCAGCAGGTGACGGCGCGTCTGTTCCGAGATTCCTTCGAGCGCATCGATCAAAAGTACCGCGACGCTGGCCTCCGACGCGCCGCCGACCATATGTCGAACGAATTCCTTGTGTCCCGGAGCGTCAATGATGGCATACGTGCGCGCCGGCGTCCTCAACCAAACACGCGTCGAGTCGATCGTGACAGCCTGATCGCGCTCGACCTGGAAAGCATCCAGCAGAAACGAGATTTCCACGGGGACGCCGCGACGCTTCGATGCCTCTTCGAGTTCCTTGAGGCGCCCCTCCGGAAAGGCGCCCGCATCGAGCATTAGCCTAGCAATCAACGTGGACTTTCCATGATCGACGTGACCGATGAACACCGCGGCCAGTACCTCGGTCACATGTAGCCTCCGGTCCGCAGACGCTCGAACGCGTCTTCCGATTCATGATCCATCGCGCGCCCGGCGCGTTCGGGCGCGTGGCTCGCCTCTAGTTCGGCGATAATAGCGTCCAGCGTCTGCGCCGAACTCTGCACCGGGAACGTAATGTTGGATTCTCCGAGCGACCGGAATCGGCGTCCGTTTCGTGCCAAGTAGAGCCCGCAATGCGGAATGCTTTCGCGCTTGGTATATTTCCAGACGTCCAGCTCGGTCCACAGCAGCAGCGGATGAATCCTCATGTGCTCGCCGTCACGAACATCGGTCTGAAAGTAATTCCAAAACTCGAGCGGCTGGTTACGAAAATTCCACGTGCCCGAGGCGGTCCTTGGACTGAAGACCCGCTCTTTCGCGCGCGTCGGTTGTTCGTCTCGCCGAATCCCCAAATAGACGCCGCGCCATCCCTGCTGCTCAATGAGCGCCTTTAGCCCTTCCGTCTTTCTGGCTGCGGCGCGACCTGCGGGCGCCAGGGTCTGATCGACGGCGGACTCCGGCGGGCACGAAACGTTGCAGTACTCAAGTTTCCAGCGCTGGATCAGTTGATCTCGAAAGGCATAGACTTCCGCGAATTCCATTCCCGTGTCCAAGAGCGCTACCGGAAACGGCACTTCGCCCAAGAACGCCTTCTTGACGAGCCACAGCAGTGCGGTGCTGTCTTTGCCCATCGACCACAACATGCCGATGGGCTTTATCCGCCGATACGCTTCGCGAATCACGTTAATCGAGTAGGCTTCGAGGTAGTCTAAGTGATCGCTCAATGTTCCCTATGTAAGAAGGCGCAACCCAACAAAAAAAAGCACGCTGCCGACCGCGGGTCGCAGAAACTGATCCCCGACGCGCAGGCTTAGCCGGCTGCCTATGATTACTCCTGGAATCGAACCTAATAACAGCGTCAGGCTGAACTTCACATCTACCGAACCGGCGGAGTAATAGAAAGCGGAGCCGATCGCGGCGAGAACTGCGGAAAACGCGAGGTCCGAGCCAACCAGCGCGGCCAACTTGGAGCGCCGCAAGAGCAAGCTGAGCAACGCCATCGTGATCGCACCCGCGCCCACTGAGGTCGTTATCACGATAGCTCCTACGAGTGCACCGAGGGCGACAAGCACGACGCGATTGGGTGTGGTCTCCTCTTGGTTTTCGAAAGCTCGCCACGTAAAGAGCGGTAACAAGGTAAGGACCGCGGAGAGGCAAATGGCCAGGCCGATCCAGTGGCGCAAGAGCACCGAAAGCGCCGCGAGCCCGACACGGTTTCCCAGGTATTGCAAGAAAAGCGCTGCGAAGACCGCGCCGATTACTCCACCGCAGGTGAGGTAGAGCGCTACGAAAGCGTTGAGCGTACCTTGACGGGCGTGCACGATCGCGCCAACGATTTTCGTCGGCATGTTATAGAGCAGATCGGTGCCGACGGCGAGCAGCGGGTTCATCTTGAAGAGCAGCAAGAGCACGGGAGCCATGAGGGAGCCCCCACCTACGCCCGTAATTCCGATCAGCACGCCGACAGAGAATCCAGCGAGCACGACCTCGCCCAAATAACGCAACGTTAGCATAAAAGAAGAGATGCGAAGGCCTTGCAGGATGAAGGTTTGCAAGCTCGCGGTCGGAGGGACTCGAACCCCCAACCTACAAGTTCGTAGCCTGTTGCTCTATCCAATTGAGCTACGACCGCGTGCCAAGCTTACCTTCGGAGAGGGAGGGATTCGAACCCTCGATACGCTTTTACAACGTATGACGGTTTAGCAAACCGCTGCCTTCAGCCGCTCGGCCACCTCTCCGCGCAAGCACTGTTGGCTTAGGATGCGACCGCTCTCCTTCTAGAACGCACAAAGAATGTTACAAGTCCCAAGCGCGCGCCGGTCGGTAGAACCACGTTGAAGAAACTGAGGACGATGGCCGCGAAATCCAGCCCGGCGAAACCCTGTCCCTGCGGCGCGGCAAAATCATTGTTCGCTAGTGCGTAGTTCAGCGCTAAGAAGATGCCGCCCAGACCTCCCAGGCGCGACAGCAGGCCTAAGAGCAGCGAAATTCCGACCAAAACCTCCCCGCAGCGCACGAGTTGAGCGAATAGGCCGATGTTCGGCATCACCGTGTTGGCTAGAAAATCGTGATAGAACCCCGTTGAGCTTCCGATCGCCTTTTGGACCAATTGCGGCATGAAGCCGTTGGGCGGTAAGAAATCGGCGGATTGGGTGAACTTCGGAATACCATGAAGCAGCCAGAACGCGCCCGCGTAGATTCGAAAGAGCGCGAGCCACCTGGCATAGGTCTCAGACGATAGCATGATAGATCCTTTCCTGTTCTTGGGCCGCGAGGCGCTCTATTAATGCGGCGATATCGTCTGCGGCGCTCGGCTTCGCCAAGCGTGCGGCCGCGTGCCGCATCTGCTCCCTGACTTCGGACGATGCGAGCACTTGGGCAACCATTCGAGTGAGGTCGCGCTCATTTTTGGGACGCAGCGCGGCGTCTCTATCGACCAGGTAACGCGTATTTCGCTCCTCCTGACCGGGAAGCGGCTTCACCAAAATCATCGGTATCCCCGCAACCAGCGCCTCGGCCGAGGTCAGTCCGCCCGGCTTGCTCAGAAGAACGTCGGCAGCGTGCATATAGTCGTAGACGTTGTCGACAAAGCCGAGCACGCGCAGGGGGTACCCTGCGTGCTGCGCGGCCTCCATCACCCGCCGCTGCATGCGCTTGTTGCGGCCGACGATCGCAATCGCTGCAAGCGGCTGCTCGATGTGGTCAAGCGCTCGCATCATCATCTCGAGCGGGCCGATGCCTAGTCCGCCGCCCATCATCAACACTGCGCAACGGTCGGGCGGCAAACCGAGCCGCTCGCGCAGCGCATCGCGATGCTCTACCTGCTTACAAAACTCGGCGGCCACGGGGATCCCCGCGACGATCACCCGCTCTTTTGGCACCCCACGCGCCGCCATCGCCACGCGCATCTCGGGCGTCGCCACCGCGTAGGCATCGATGTTGGAATGGATCCAAAAGGAATGGACGACGAAGTCCGTCACGATTCCGATGACCGGTGGAGCATCGCTGAACTGTTTCTTATACTCCGACATCACGCCGCAAGGAAATGCATGGGTGCACACGACGACATCGGGGCGCGTGCGTTCCAGTAGCCCGCGCAGGTTGGTGGCAGTAAACTGATGCACCCACGACCGAAAGGGTCCGATTTCCGTCGCTTTTTCGGCACGGGAGTAAAGGAACCGGTACATTTGCGGGATCGTCTTGACCATTCCAATGTAGCCATCGGATACGACCCGCGAAACGATCGAGGCCGCGTACTTGTAGCAGTTGACGATCTGCGAGGTGGCCTGCGGATCCCGCTCGTGCAGCGCATCTTTTACCGCTTCCGCGGCTGAGGTGTGTCCTACGCCCACATTCACGGAAAGAAAAAGTACGCGAACTACTCTGCCCTCTCCGGCGGCGCCGATTCCTCGGCCAGCGTAAGAAAGTCATCGAGGATCTCTTGGGCGAGATCATCGTCGGAGAGCAGCTGCCCGCCCGCGTCGGTGACGACGAATTGATCTTCCGGTTCGCAATAGCACACCGCGTAGGTGTTCTTCTCGTCGTCCTCGACTAAGCCCATGACCTCGAACTCGAGCTGCTTGTCATCGGTCGTCTGAATGACGAGCACATCACGGAGTTCGAGCGCGCCGCTACGCGAGGATTCGCCGTTGGTGGATGGCATGCGCTTTCTCCTATTTCAGGTAGCGAGCCCTGTTAGCGTTGTGCTCGGCCAGCGTTCGCGCGAACGCATGGTGCCCGTTGCCCTTGTACACGTAGTAAAGAAACTCCGACGGACGCGGATGGAATGCCGCCCAAAGCGAGCGCTGCCCGGGATTGGCGATCGGTGTGGGCGGAAGCCCAGCGTGTTTGTAGGTGTTGTACGGCGAATCGATCGCCAAGTCGGCATAGGTGATCTCAGTCTTGTGCTGCGGCAAAGCGTATTCGATCGTTGCGTCGACCTCCAGGGGCATGCCCAGGCGTAGGCGGTTGTAATAGACGCCCGCCATGAGCGCCCGCTCGTCGTCGGCCTTGGCCTCTCGCTCGATCAACGACGCCAGCGTGACGATCTGAGGAAGCGACATGTGCAGTGCTCGGGCGCGAGCAACGGCATCTCGGGGCAACTCTTTGCGAAACTGGTCGGTCAGCAGCCCTTCGACTGTCCCTGCGGACGCATCCGTCGCAATCAAGTACGTACTCGGAAAGAGGTATCCCTCGAGCCCCTGCGTACGTGCGCGACCGAACGTCATCGAATCGTGCCGAAAGGCATCGACAAAACTCTGTGCGTCGCCCAGGCCCGCTTCTTGTAAGCGTTGGGCAATTTCTCTGGCGGTGAATCCTTCTGGGATCGTCACCCAAACCGCGACCTGCGCGCCACCGCTGCGCAGCTGCTGCAAGATATCGCTTTCACTTTGGTGCGGGGCGAAACGATATTCACCCGCGCGCACGTCTGCATCCGCCGCTCGCAGACGTGCCAGAATGCGAAATGACAGTGGGTGCGCGATCACGCCGGCGGCACTCAATTGCGCCGCGATCTCCGAGAATGTCGAGCCCTTCGGAATGATCACTCGCGTCGGCTGCTCGGGTTTGGAACGATCGCCGTAAACAGCGTTGCGAAACCACAGCCCACTGACTGCAACGATGGCGCCTGCGCCCAAGACGCTTGCGATCATCACGAGCGCCAACGCTCGGCGGGCACGTGCGATCATGGCGCTGCACTGCGGCGGCGGCGGCTCAAGAACGACTCCAAGATCAGCGACGCAGCAAGTTTGTCGACGACCCGCTTGCGTTTGGTGCGCGAGACATCCGCCGCAATCAGGGTTTTCGTCGCTTGCGCGGTCGTTAAGCGCTCGTCCACGCGATGCACCCGACCGGCAAAACGGCGTTCGAGAGCCGCGATGAAACCGTCCATCGCCTGCGAGGCGGGTCCCCGCTCTCCGGAGAGGCGCAGCGGATCGCCGACAACGACCTCCACGGCTTGGTACTCGCTTGCCAAAGCGACGATGCGATCGATGTCTGCGCGCAGATTCGCGCGCTCAAAAACTTCCAGCGGCAGTGCGAACGACTCCGTTGGGTCGGAGATCGCAACGCCGATGCGCTTGCCTCCGACATCGAGCGCGAGGACGGTCATGACGCTGGCCTTACGAACTCCGCAAACTGCAACCCGGCCTTCGGCCGCCGTCCCAAATGGTACGTGATCAGCGCGTCAATCGCTTTTGCGACTTGGGATCGAGCAATCAGCGTGGCCTTGCGCGGCGCGTCCTTGGCCGCCGCCAAGGCCTGAAAATTCGCCACGTCCTGCGCGTCGAGTTCCAAGACGTCCATCCACGACACTCGGCACTCCAGGCCCGCTAAGCCGCCCGCTTCGCAGTCCAGCCAAGCCGGCCGTTCGTTCAACGAGGCCCCGCAACGCGCGCAAATCTCGCAAGGAGGCGCTAAGCCCAGCGCTTCCAGCATGCGCAATTCAAACCGCGGCAAGAGCGCCAGAGGATCCGGCGCGACGCGAAATGCCCGCAGCGCCAAGCGCAGCAGCTCGAAGATCTCCGGCACGGCCAGATCCGGTTCGCAGAAAGCGTCGACCAACTCGCCCATTGCGCTTGCCGCCACAAACGCGGCCGGTTGGACGACGTCGTCGAAGGCGGAATGCTCGATCTCGGCCGCCGTGATCACGTCGAGATTGCGGCCGCGGTGCAGCGAAAGCAGCACGTGGTTCATGAATTCCAAGCGTCCGGCAAGCGCACTCCTGGACCGGCGTACACCTTTGCCAACCGCATCGATCTTGCCGCGTTCGCTTGTAAAAAGGGTAAAGATCTTGTCGGCTTCGCCAAGATTTCGGGCTCGTATCACGATGGCCGAGGCCTTGTAGCTGCGCGAGAGGGTCAGTGTGCCTGTCCCGAACTCTCCCGCGTTTCGTCGGGCTGCGGGGGTGCGCCGGGCGCCCCGTTGCAGTACACGCGCACGGCGATGATTCGCTTCCCGCGCGTTCGGTCAACCTTCAGGCGCGCGCTGCCGTCTTCGCTGGCGACTTCTTCGCCTTCTTTGGGGAGCCGTCCGAAACGACCCACGGTGTACCCGCCGATCGTTTCAAACTCCTCGTGCGGCAAATGGGTGCCCAGCTTCGCATTGACGTCTTCGATGTTCACCCCCGCGTCCACGACGGCTTCGTCTTCCTTGACGATGTGGATCGGCTCTTCTTCACCTTCATCGTGCTCGTCGCGTATCTCACCCACGATTTCTTCGAGTAGGTCTTCCATCGTAACCAAGCCGGCCGTTCCGCCATACTCATCGACGACGATCGCCATCGAAAATTTGTCGCGCTGCATTTCGCGCAGGAGCTCGGAAATTTTCTTGTTTTCGGGAACGTGCGCGATGGGGCGCTGGAGCTGGCGTAGCGGCGTCGTTGAAAGCGTACCGTTTGCCAGGCTAATCAGGAGTTCGCGATCGTGGACTACCCCAACGATATCATCTTTGGTTTCTTCGTAAACCGGCAGCTTCGAATACCCTTCGGCGATGACCAGATCCAGCGCGCGGCGCGGCGAATCGTTGATCTCCACCGCTACAACGTCGCGCCGGTGGGTCATCACTTCGCGTACGATCGTGTCTCCGAATTCGATCACCGAATGGATCATCTCGCGCTCTTGTTCCTGAAGCACTTTTTGCTCCGCCCCAACGTTAACGAGCGCGCGGATGTCCTCTTCGGTTACATAGATTTGCCGCGCGTGCGGCATGCCGAACGGCCGCAAAACGAGGTCGGTCAGGAACAGGAAGCTCTGGACGACCGGATGGAGCAGCCAACGCGCGCGCAGCATCGCCGGCGCGAGGCGCAGCGCCCACCGGTCGCTATCTGAAACCGCAATCGTCTTCGGAATGATCTCGCCGAAAAGCAGAAACACGACCGTCATCACGATCGTCGAAAGCACGGCCCCCGACGGCAGCCCGGAACTGATAAAGAGGTAGGTCGAGAGCGAGTCCGCGGCCAGCAGAATGATCGTATTGCCGACGAGGATCGTGGTCAGGGAGCGGTTGCGGTCCTCTTGGAGCTGGACGACGGCGCTAGCCCGTCGCAGCCCCCGTTCGAGCATGCCGCGGGCGCGCACGCGCGAGACGGCCACTAGCGCAGCTTCGCAGGCGGCGAAAAACGCCGCCCCTATAATGAAAAGGACCAGGATCAACACCTGGAGCCAGGCCATCTCGGGAGTCATGACGCGCGATGCGGCGACCGGCTAGTTTTAGGTAGGGGGTCGGGGTCGTCGTTGATCAATGCGGGGCCATTATAGCACATGGGGTCGCACCAGCACGTAGACGGCCACCGTCACCGCCGTCCCCAGGATCGCGCCCCAGGTGACCTCGCCCACGTTGTGGATTTGGGCTTCAACGCGGCTCTGTGCGACCAGCGCCGCCAACCCAAAGGCCAGCAGGGCGACCAGTGGCCGCTGGGAGTAGAGCGAGAGGATCGTCGCCGCCGAAAAGGCGAGCGCCGAGTGGCCCGACACCGCCCCGCCCTGCAGGGCTGAACCCCGGCCCACGAAGGCCTTGGCGAAGATCGTGCCGATCACGACGATTGCCAGGATGATGAACACCGTGTTGGCCGGCACCTGCGCGACCGCCGTGTACACGCGTGCACCGCCCCGGAAGAGACCCTCGTAGAACGCCAGATAGCCAACCACGACCGCCGCTGCCGACGCCAGCAAGACCGCCCCAGCGGCGGCATCCTTGGCCGTTTTCGCCAGCGGATGGTGCGCGACGGTCAAGAGGTCCACGATGGATTCCACAGCGGTGTTGACGAGTTCGAGCGAGAGGACCAGCGCGATCAGGATAACGATCGCAATGACATAGACGCGATCGAGCCGTAAGGCCATCGTGGCCGCCAGAACCAGCGCCGCAATGAGCAAGTGGATACGCATGTTGGGCTGCGTTTTTGCAGCGTATATGATGCCCGAAAACGCATGGTGGAAGCTGCTCCAGAACTTGCTTTCCGCGATGCGCTTGTACCCGGGAGAGTGCGGCTCGTGCGGATGCGCGTGGTGTTCGGGCGGCGTGTGCGGTTGCAGCATCACCCTGGGTAAGGCCACTCCATGCCGATTGCCGCGGCGACTCGCCGCTCTTCTGCTCTCATACGTTTTCGTTCGCCGGCTTGTTCATGATCGTGCCCTAAGACATGCAGCACGCCATGGACCAGCAAGCGCTTGAGCTCGGCTTCGAGCGTCGCGTCGTAATCTGCTGCTTGACGGCGGGCGGTTTCCACGCTGATCACGACGTCGCCGAGGAGTCGCTCTCCGCCGCGAGGATCCACCGCAGCGGCCAGCGGGAAGCTCAAGACGTCCGTCGAGCGATCCTTGCCACGGTGCGCCCGGTTCAGCTCGCGTATCTGCGAATCGTCCACTACCAAGACCGAAAGACTCGCATCGGGCTCGCCTAGGAAATCCAAGATCGCGCGCGCCGTGCGCTTGAGTTCGCGCGGGTCGATGCCGCTCTTACGGGTCTTGTTGCGATAGTGAATCATCCGGGGTTTTCGGCAAATTCGCTATAGGCGCGAATGATGCGGCTCACCAAGGAGTGGCGCACGCAATCCGTTTCGCTCAAATAGACGATACCGACGTCATCGAGCTTGGAAAACAAGCGTGAGACCTCTAAGAGTCCGCAGATCGCGCCGCGCGGCAGGTCGATCTGCGTTATGTCGCCGTTAACGACCATCTTCGAGTTATGACCCAAGCGGGTCAGAAACATCTTGAGCTGATCGCGGGTCGCATTTTGGGCCTCGTCCAAGATCACAAAGGCATCCGAAAGCGTGCGGCCCCGCATGTAGGCGAGCGGCGCAACTTCGATGATCCCACGCTCGATGTATCTGGCGATCACGGCGTCGTCGAGAAGTTCGGACAGCGCGTCGTAGAGCGGGCGCAGGTAGGGATCGACTTTCTCCTTGTAGTCACCCGGTAAGAAGCCCAGCTTCTCGCCGGCTTCGACGGCCGGCCGCGAAAGCACAACGCGGGCCACCTTCCGATCGCGCAGCGCTCGCACGGCCATGACGACGGCTAGGAAAGTCTTGCCGGTGCCCGCGGGTCCGATTCCAAACGTCAGGGCGTGCGCCTCGATCGTCTTGACGAATTCGCGCTGACCGCGCGTTTTGGGACGGATCTCGCGGCCGCGCTGCGCCTGCAGGAGCGTTAGCGGCAAGGCAACGCCCTCTGTGTGCTCGATCGCATCGCGCGCCGCAAGCGCGACGTCATCCGGCGTCAACGTCGCACCGTCCGCGGCCGCGTCGAGCATGCGGCGAAAGACGCGCTGCGCGAGCTCGACCGAGGCCTTTTCTCCGTGCAGCACCAGGTGGTTCCCATCGATGCGGATCGAGACGGGAACGACGCTTTCGAGCGCCGTGAGATTCTGATCGAATTGGCCAAACAGCCTCAAAGGGTCGTGCAGCCCGTCGAGGTCGATCGTTCGTTCGGTTACCGCTTCTGCCAGTGCGCGTTCTCCCGCAGCGCCAGCGGGCGGTCGAGCAACTCGGCCGCGACGACCGCTCGCACTAAACTGTTTCCACCTTCGAACAATCCTTGCAGCGGCCCGCGATAGGCCTGGCTCGGGGCCACCGCCGCAGGAGGGGAAGGCTTCGGCGTTACGACCGCTTTGGGCGCAGGGGCGGCCCTAGGAGCCACCGGCGGCGCCTGCGGCGTTGTCGAAGGTCCTTCTCGCCCGGCTGTGCGGGCACGCAGATCGTCCAAAACCCGCTGGTAGCGCTCTGCCGGCGATTCCCGCGCGGCCGCCGCACCCGTCTGGCCGCCCTGGGCATTCTTGGCCCGCAGCGCATCGATTGCAAGACCGATCAGTTCGTCCATCACTTCGCCGCTTGCGGAGGCGGTTCGGGAGGAGCCTTGTCGACGGTGCCGCCGATCGCACTGCGCATTTCGGTATCGGCTTTGATGTTATTTAAACGGTAGAAGTCCATGACGCCCAGGTGGCCGCTGCGGAACGCTTCCGCAATGGCCATCGGAATCGTGGCCTCCGCTTCAACGACTTTGGCGCGCATCGCTTGCGTCTGTGCCTTCTGCTCTTGCTCGGAGGCTTGCGCCGCATACTGGCGCTCGGCGGCTTTCGCCTGAGCGATGCGGCGATCGGCTTCCGCTTGCGATGTTTGCAGTTCCGCGCCGATGTTCTTACCGACATCAACATCCGCGATGTCGATCGAAACGATTTCAAACGCGGTGCCGGCATCGAGTCCTTTGGCGAGCACTGCCTTCGAGATCCGGTCCGGGTACTCGAGGACCTCTTTGTGGTCGATCGCCGCGCCGACCGCCGAAACGACGCCCTCGCCGACGCGCGCTACGACCGTCGGTTCGCCTGCCCCGCCGACATAGCGGTCAAGATTGCTGCGAACAGTGATCCGGGCTTTCACGTTGAGTTGGATGCCGTTTTGCGCGACGCCCTGAAAAATCGGCGTCTCGATCACTCGCGGATTGACGGATGTCTGCAGGGCTTCCAAAACATTTCGCCCGGCGAGGTCGATCGCCGCCGCACGCTGCCATTCGAGCGGAATCTGAGCGCGCTGAGCGGCGATCATGGCCAGCGTCACGTTCTCGACGTTGCCGCCGGCCAGGAAATGCGACTGCATCTGATCGACGGTCAGTGGCAGACCGGCCTTGCGCGCTCGCACCAAATTGTTGACGATCACGCTGGGCGGGATTCCGATCAGGCGCATGCGGATCAACGAAACGATCGACAGCGGCACGCCGGCAGCGATCGTGCGAATCCACAACCCGATCGGGAAGTAGTAAAGAAACACGAAGAACAGGATGATCGCGATGAAAAAAATGATCACGACACCGAAGGTATAGACCACGCTTTGCTCCTTTAGCCCGGCTGAGTGACGGCCTCGACGAAGACCCGGGCCCCTTCGACCCTGGTCACGCGAATCGGCGTTCCGGCTGGAATGAAATCGCCCTCCGTCAGGACGTCGATGCGCTTGCCGTCGATCAGCGCGACGCCCGCCGGGCGCAAGAACGAGGTCGCCGTCCCGCTTTGGCCACGCAAGAACGTCAGATCCCGACTGCTCACGTACTCCGGCCCTTGCGCCACCGCGAACGTCAGTCGCCGCATGAAGGCGTTTTCCGGCCAATACCGGGTTGCGATGTAAAAGAACGCCACGGTCAGGATGATCGCGGTTGAAATCGTTTGCAACGCCACAAAGAAGAACGGGATCCCGAAGGCCAGCAGCACGGCAAGCAGCAGCGCGATGCCGCCTAAGATCCCCGGCGCACCGTGTCCGGGAACGACGTGCAATTCGTAGAGGATTCCGAAGACGCCCAAAACAGCCAGCCCGATAACCAAGCCGTTACTGAATCCGGCATAGATGTGAGTGCCGAAAAATAACGCGAAAGCGAGCACGCCGATCAGACCCGCGATGCCGTGCAACGTCTGCATTTCGATCAGCAGGCCGAGCATGCCGATCGTCAGCAACAACCCACTGACCTCGGGACTGGTCGCAAAACGCGCGACCTGTTCGCCGAACGAGTACTCGGCATTCACCATCGGAAGGCCTTGCAGATTGTTCTCGCGCAGTACGTCGGTCAGCGAGAGGTCGATCGAATCGGCGATGTGCGCCCGCTTGGCGTCGTCAGCACGCATCGTCAAGATCGCGCCATGCTTCTTATATTGCGGAGCATCCGCATTGACGTCGACCATCGCGGCGGCCAGTTTCGGATCCCGGTGGTTGCGCTGGGCCGTTGATTCAAACTCCGCCCGCAGCGCGGAAACGGTTTTCACCGTCGTAGGGATCGGCTCGGCGGCGCCGATGCTCGAACCGGGCGCCATCGCGATGCGCTGCGCGCTGAGCGTTACGAGCGCTCCGGCTGACCATGCGCGCTCTGAAACGTAAGCAATCGTCGGCACGCGCGAGGTGAACATCGCATCGCGAATCTCGGTCGCCGCGGAAACCAAACCGCCAAACGTGTTGACGTCGAGGACGATCGCCCGCGCGCCGCTCTGGTTGGCGGCTGCAACCGAGCGCTCCACCAGATGCGCCATCCCTTCATCGATCGTGCCGTGAATCGGGATCACGACGACACCACCGGATTGCTGTGCCCAACTCGCCGAGCCCAGTAAGCCTCCGGCGAGCCCCGCCGCAATCAAAGCGACGAAAGCGATTGGTCGAACGTGCAGCCAGGGGCGCATGCCCTTAGGTACTAGGAGCGATTGAGGAAAGTTGCACCGGGGCAGCGGTCATCCTGAGCTTGTCGCCGGTGTCATCCTGAGCTTGTCGAAGGATCGTTTAGCTCTTCGAGCACAACCTGGCGTACGAGATTCCCATCGGCTTGAGCTTTGAGCTCGGGCATCACGGCCTTCATGAGCGCACCTTGGTTGCGCCTCTCGGGCGGGATCTGCGCGATTGCCTTACGCACGATTTCACGTATTTCATCCGACGATTTTTGGGCCGGCAAGTAGGCCAGCAAGATGTCGCGCTCGCGTTCTTCTTTGGAAGCCAGATCTTCGCGCTTGGCCTTACGGTATTCCGCGATCGAATCATTGCGTTGTTTGACTTGGCGGCGGACGACGTCCAACTCGTCGGAGTCGCTGAGATCTTTGCCGGCCTCCGAACGCTTATAGGTGAAACCAGAAAGGGCCGACCTCAAAGTGTCGACCCGAAGTTGATCCTTGGCTTTCATCGCATCGCGCAGTTCGCTCTGCATGCGATCTTTGTGCGCCGCCAACGAGCGTCCCTAAGTGCGGCGTTTGCGCGCGGCGGCCGACTTCTTCTTACGGCGAACGCTGGGTTTTTCGTAATGCTCGTGCTTACGCGCTTCGGCTAGAACGCCGGCCTTCTGGGTGGCTTTCTTGAAACGGCGCAGCGCGCTCTCAATGGTCTCCCCTGGAGCGACACGTACTTCCATTCTTTACAACCCTCCCTTCGTTCCGGCCCTTTGCTTCGACAAGCTCAGCACAGGCTAAGCTCAGGACAAGCGCAGACGCCAAAAATTGTGCCGTTGTGCACGGCCCCCGCAACTCTATCACAGCGCTTCCGTGCGGTCAAACGCGCGAACTTTCTATCCCGGGAGGCCACCTCATGTGACGGCCTGCGAGCACGTGGACGTGCAGATGATCCACGGTTTGGCCGCCTTGCGAACCTTCGTTGACGACCAGACGGTAGCCGTCCGGCCCGCGCTCACGTCCGATCTGCGTCGCCTTTGCGAACAATCGGGCGACGACTTGGGGCTCCGCGGATTCGATGAAGCCCGAGGCATTGCGCACGTGGTTCGTCGGCATCACGAGCAAATGGACGGGCGCCTGCGGGTTGACATCTTCGACGACCAGCAACTCCTCGTCGCGGAACACCTCGCGCGCCGGAATCTCTCCGCTCACGACCTTGCAGAAAATGCAGGTTGGTTCGCGCCGCGCGGCCACTACGATTTCGGTTTGAGAAGTTCGAAGTTGATCGCCGTGTCGGGACGCGGAATGTAACCGCCGATCGATGATTTGAAGGCAATCGGCACCGTCGTGTGGACGATCTGAACCGCGGGAACTTGGTCGACGATCATGGCGTTGGCCTGCCGATAGACCGCCGCGCGCTTTGCGTCGTCGGAAGTCGCTTGGCCCGCGAGCATCAGTTTGTGAAAGTTCGGATCCCGCCAGAAGGAGTAATTCTGCGCATTCGGCTTGTGGGCGCTGTCTTCGTCGAGCAGCGGATACATGAAGTTATCCGGGTCTCCGTTATCGCCCGACCAGCCGATCAAACACATCGGATGCTCGCCATTGCGGATCTTATTGAGGAACACGCCCCATTCAAAGGGCGCGAGCGTCACCGTGATGCCGACCGCTTTCAGGTCGGCTTGGATCGCTTCGGCGATCCGCTGCGGTTCGGGCATATAGGGGCGTGGCGCGGTCGGATAGTAGAGCTGGGTCGCAAAGCCATTGACGCCGGCCTGCGCGAGCAGTGCTTTTGCCCTATTCGGGTCGAACGGAACGTGCTTGACGGCGGGATTTTCCCCCAGCATCTTCGGCGGCGTCCAATTGTCGGCTACGACCGCGCCTTGGCTGTAAAACGCGTGCACGATCTGCTCGACATTCATCGCATACGCGATCGCCCTGCGCACCGGCAGCTTATCGAATGGCGCCTTCTCCATGTTCAGGGCAACGTACGAGTTATTGTTGCTCGGCTGCTGGTAGATCGTAATACCGCGTTGTTTTGCCAGCTGCGCGGCATCGTCCGGACGCGGATCCGTCAACACGTCGACGTCGCCTTTCTGCAGCGAGAGCACGCTCGTTGCTTGATCGGGGATGTCGCGAACGATCACCGTCGCGTAGGCCGGCTTGGCCGTCGATTTGAAGAGCGGGTTGGCCTGCAGCGTGATGTGGTCGTCCTTGATCCATTCGGCGACGGTGTACGGCCCGTAGCCGACCGGCGCTCGAGCGAACGCTTCGTGGCCGGCTCGAATCGCGCTGGGCGAACCAATCGCGAACGACGGCATCGCGACGTCGTGCAAGAACGGCGCCAACGGGCGAGCGAGCGAAAAGATGACCGTTGACGAATTCGGAGCTTCGACGTTGGAGATGATCCCCGGAAAGCCGCCGAACATCGCGGCGTAATATTGGTAGACGTCGTTTCCGTGATTGGGATCGTTGACCAGCCGCCACCGATCGAAGTTGAACTTCACTGCGCGCGCGTCGACCGGCGTCCCATCGGAAAACTTCAACCCTTTGCGTAGCCGGAAGGTCCATTTTCTGCCGTCGGGCGATGCGCTCCAGCTTTGCGCGAGCGCCGGCGCGATGTCGAAAGTGCCCGGCCTAAAGCGTACGAGGCCCCACAGAACTTCCTGCGTCAGGTTGAGCGAGAGCCCGTCGGTTGCTTGGGCGGGGTCAAGCGTGACGGCATCTTTGACGCGCGCCACGACGAGCGTCGAGGCACCGGCGCCGTTTGTGCCGCCTGAGCCGCCGCAGCCTTCGACCGTCAACGCAAGTCCCAGAACCAACGCGGCCGCGCGTAGTCGAATCAACGATATTTCCTTTCCGGCTCTAGTGCGTCTTGATCGTAAAAGCCCAGCTCTTGGAGGCGGAGTTGCCGGCGAGATCGGCTACCCGCACGGTCACGCGCACCGGACCGTCGGCGTAGGTCGAAAAGGGATGATATTCGATGAACTGCGCCGTCCGCGTTGCGCTTGCAGTCACGTCGTGCCCGTTGATGATCAACTCGATGCTCGACGGATTCACCGGCACCGCGTTGGCCACGAACGTCGCATAGATGCTCGGTAGTGAATTGTTCACGACCTGGCCTTGGTCCGGCGCCGACTCGCTGATCCCGGGCGGCAAGCTCGAGGCAGAGATCTCCTCCACCGATTGTGCACGCGGCGCCGACGTGTTTCGCACCGTTAAGTGGCCGAAGATCGGAGCCGCGCTAAAGTTGGCGCCACGCGGGATCGTGTAGCGGGCGGTATAGACGCCGGGCGACGTTTGGACCATCGGCAAGTCCGTAAAATACGCGCCGACATCGTAGGTCGCTTGGCCGCCGGGCGTTCCTTTTAGCAGGACCGAAAACGCATCGCCTTGGCGCAGCGGGCGATTGCTCGACGGTTCGATCGATTCGATCGCGATCGAGCCGGCCGGCGGCGGCGTTCCGACCGCCCTGCGGGTTGCGATGATTTCACGTGCTTCGGAGGTGTCGAGGTTGTAGCGCACGCTCACGTCGTCGCCGACGTGAAGATCGCTTACCTTGGCGCCATCTCCGTTGAGCGAGAGCGCGGTTACGCCGGTCGGGACGATCACGTGCCCGTCGCTCAGCAGAATCGTATCGCCGCTGAGCGCCGCGATCTTGCCTTGCGATGAGGCGAAGGAATCGATCACGCGATCGACGGAGCCGTTGTTGCGCACGAAGATCTTCGCGTAGTCGCCGACGTGCACGGCCTCAAGGGTCCCCGGAACCGTCGTGTTCGCGACGACATCGGTTACGAACACGCGAGCGCCGGACGTAATTGGAACGGTCTTCACCGATGCACCGCTCGTGACCGTAATGGACGGCGGCGTCGAATCGTTGTCAACGGCCTGCACGATTCCCAGGTACTCGCGGCCGCCGCCCGCCGTCGTCACCACGCTCGAATGGCCGACCGAACCCGAGAGAATCTCGACTTTCCTGCCGCGCGAATCGTACTGTGCGCGTGCGCCCAATCCGGCGCTGAAGAATCGAAGGGGCGCATATAAGACACCCCGCAGCTCCACAGGCGCCGAGTCGAGAATTATGAGTTCGTCGTTGACGGCCGCCCGATCCGATCCGGCCGTCAGCGTGATCGTACGGTCTCCCGCCTGCGTCGTAATCGTTTTGCCGCGCCGGTCGAACGGGAGCCCGAGCGCATCCAAAATGCGCCGCACCGGAACGAGCAGCCGGCCACCGACGAAACGCGGCGGCGGTTCAATGCTCAGCGAGGCGCCGTTGATCGAGACGGCGATCGGGCTTGGCGCCGGCGCCGGATGCTTGGTTTTCGCCAACGCCGGTAGACCGCCGATCAAAGCGGTCAGCAGAATTGCCGATACGACGCGCAACCTCAACGCCGCTCCTCCAACACTTCACGATAGACACTCGCAGTAGCGCTCGCGCAGTGCTCCCATGTCAGCCGCTCTGCCCGTGCTCGGCCTTCATTGACGAGAGCGGTGCGCAGCCCCTCGTCCTCGAGCAGCCATTCCAGACGCGCGCGCAGCGCCGCCACATCTTTGGGCGGAAAGGTCAGCATCGCGCCTTCTAATACGCCCGGCGCCGCGTCCTCGCACGCGACCACTGCCGTGCGGGCGGCCATCGCCTCGAGCATCGGCAAACCGAAGCCTTCATAGAGCGCCGGATGCACGAGCGCCGTTGCGCCGGCGTAAAGCGCGGCCAACTCTTCGGGACGGACATAGCCGAGGAGGACGATTCGCCGATCGGCGCTTTGCCACGTTGAAAGGGCGCCGCCAAAATCGTCCTCGCCCGTTAGATAGAGATCGACCCGCCGGTGCTCCGCAAGTCCCGCCCAGGCTTCGAACAGCGTCGCGAGGTCCTTATGGGGCCGATGGTTGCCGACGTACAGAAAGTATGGCCGCGCCGCGCGATGCGCAGCGACGGCTCCCAAGAAGCGGTCTTCCACGCCCAGCGGAATGACGCGCACGCGGGCCGGATCGACACCCAAGAAGCGCTGCAAATCTGCCACGGTGCGTTCGTCGTCTGTGAGAACGCGCGCCGCACGGCGCGCCACGTAACGCACGACGGTGCGATAGTATGGCCCAACCTTCGTCTTGAAAAACCGGGGAAAGCGCAGGTGTATCAGGTCGTGGATCGTCACGACGTACGGCCGGGGTGGCAGCACCGGCGCGTAAAGCGAAAGGAAATGGGCGAGATCGACGCGAGCGCGGCGCATCGCTCGCGGCAGCGCCAGCTGCTCCGCAAACCCAAAATTCGCGCCTCGGTCGAACCGGATGAACTCTAAATCCGGCGCAACCTCAGGCAAGCGCTGTGAAAGTTCGGATGCATAGCGTTTCATCCCGACCGACATCTGACGCGTCAGACGGCTGTCGAGCGCAATCCGTTTCATCTCCGGCGCAGAGCTTTGTGGAATACGACTGCCCGATAGCGCGCCGACCACCAAGCCGTAAAGAGGCCGCGCCAACCGTCCAGGACTGCACCGCGTAGCAGGCACAGAAACAGAAAACGCCCGAACGCGCGGAACTCCTCGCGCAAGACGAGCCATCCGCTGGATTTGGTCGCCTGAGCTTCGAGATCCGTGTAGCGTTCGAACTTCGCTCGATACGAAGCGACGCTCGTATACGAATAATGCAACAGTGTGCCCGGCAAGTCATCAACGCGGCCCGGCACCGACCACACCTCGTGCACCTGAGCGTCATCGCTTATCGCGCGCGAGCGCAGCATCCCACGGTGCGTCCGAAACAACCGTAAGACCCATTCCCCGGTCCAGATCCGCATAGGCCGTCCGCAAAAGAACGTCGTGCGCGCGACGCGATACGCATCCGCCTCACCGTCGGCCGCAACAATCGAGTCGCGCAAGACCTCATCGAGCGCTTCGTCGGCATCGATCATCAACGTCCAGGGGCTTCGCACGGCGGTCAAGGCGAAGAGCCGCGCGTCGATGAAGCCTCGCCACTCGCGCTGCACGACACCGGCGCCCCGCGCGCGTGCGATTTCCGCCGTACGGTCGCTCGAATACGCATCGAGCAACAGAATCCCACAACCCGAGGGCAAACTGCCCAGCACGCGAGGCAGGTTCTGCTCCTCATTTTTTGTGAGTATGACCGCGGCTAAAGACTGCGGGTTCAGCTCGAAACGGACGGCGCGAAGGCGCGCTGCCCAGTGGATGCCTCGTGGGCAAGCGTGGCGCCGATGAAGTCGCGATACAGCGGCGCAGGCCGGTTCGGGCGTGATTTGAATTCGGGATGAGCCTGCGTGCCGACAAACCAGGGGTGCATGTCGGCTGGCAGTTCGATCACCTCGACGAGCGTCGTTTTTCCGACCTTATGGTGTCCGGAAAATCGCAGACCGTTCTCCGCGAACAGCTCGCGATACCGGTTGTTGAATTCGTAACGATGGCGATGGCGTTCACTGATCTGTTCTTGCCCGTACGCGGCAGCCGCGAGCGTCTCCGGCTCAAGCGTGCAACTGTAGGCGCCCAGGCGCATCGTACCCCCCATCATTTCTAAGTTGCGCTGCTCAGGGAGGAAATCGATCACGGGGTCCGGCGTAGTTTCATCAACTTCGCTCGTCATCGCCTCGGCTAAGCCGCAGACGTTACGGGCAAATTCGACGCACGCAAGCTGCATGCCATAGCAGATCCCCAAAAACGGAATCTTGTTTTCCCGTGCATGTTTGATCGCGCGCAGCTTCCCTTTGACGCCGCGCGCCCCGAAGCCCGGAGCAACCAGGATGCCGTCGCAGTCGCGCAGGATGCCGACGCCTTCATTCTCGATCGTCTCGGAGTCGATGCGAGCGATGTCGACGTGCGCGGTATGCGCGGCCGCCGCATGGTAGAGCGCTTCCGTTATCGAGATGTAGGCATCCTTAAGCTCTACGTACTTACCGATCAAAGCGACTCGCACGCGGCGCTGCGGCAGCATGATCCGCTCGACGATCGCCGCCCAGTCTTCCAGCGCCGGTTCAGTTTGGGGCAAGCGGAGCTTGCGAACGGCAGCCTGCGCAAGCCCTTGGGCTTCCAGATTCAGCGGAACCTGATAGATCGTCAGCGCGTCACCGTTTTGCACGACGGCGTTTGGCGAGACATCGCAAAAGAGCGCGATCTTCTCTTTGAGTTCGATCGACATCGGCGTCGCCGACTGCGTTCGGCAGACAATCGCGTCAGGCGAGATGCCGATTGCGCGCAGCTCCCGAACAGAATGCTGGGTCGGTTTGGTCTTTTGCTCTTCGGCCGCGCCTAGGTGCGGGACGAGGGTCAAATGGACGAACATCACGTTCTCGTCGCCGACGTCGTACCGAATTTGCCGAATCGCTTCCAGGAACGGCAGCGATTCGATATCACCGACGGTCCCGCCGACTTCCACGATGCAGACATCAGCGCGGCTTTCTTCGGCCACACGTTTGATGTGGGACTTGATCTCGTTGGTGATGTGCGGAATCACTTGAACGGTCGCGCCCAAGTAGTCGCCGCGCCGCTCCTTGTCGATCACGGAGTTGTAGATCTGACCTGCCGTCACGTTGTTGACGCGCAAGAGGTTCTCGTCGATGAAGCGCTCGTAGTGGCCGAGATCGAGATCGGTCTCGGCGCCGTCTTCAGTAACGAAGACCTCGCCATGCTGATACGGGTTCATGGTCCCGGCATCGACGTTGATGTACGGATCGAGCTTTTGAATCGAAACGCTGACCCCACGGCTTTTAAGCAGGCGTCCTAAGGACGCCGCCGCGATCCCCTTACCGAGCGAGCTGACCACGCCCCCGGTAAAGAAGATATATTTCGCCATTACGGGATGGTCTTATTCAGTATCTCGCCTGCGCAGGCCTGTCGGATCGCAACGAAGCGCTCTCGAGCACCATAATCTCGTCCGATCTCGAGGGAGGCATTCGGAAATTGGGCGCGCGCAACCGTAAGGAGCCCGGCGATCGTCGGCGGGGCCGCTTCGAGCAGTACGAGTGCGCCCGAGCAGAGCAGCGGTGAGAGCTGCGGCAGCAGCCGGCGGTACGTCACAAGGCCGTCTGCACCCCCGTCGATTGCGTTCCGCGGTTCGTACCCGGCCGGCTCCGGCACGCGTGGAACGTCTGCGCTTGGAACGTAGGGCAAGTTCGCGATAACGCAATCGTAGCGTTTGCCTCTGACCGGCGTTGCTAGGTCGCCAAGCCAGAATGTGCAGCGTTCGCGTACGCCAAGTGCGGACGCGTTGCGTTTGGCGACCGCGAGAGCGGCGGCACTGAGGTCGGTTGCGTCAATGATCGCTTGCGGGCATTCGGCGGCGATCGTGCACGCGATGGCGCCGCTCCCCGTGCCGACGTCCAGGACTCTGAGCGGTACCGCTTCGTTCCGCGAATGGCGTTTCAAAAAATCGAGCGCAGCTTCAACTAGATGCTCGGTTTCCGGGCGCGGCACGAGCACGTCGGCGTTTATCTCAAACTCGTAACCAAAAAAGCTCCACTGTCCAAGAATGTATGCTAGCGGCAGGCCGGTGCTCCGCGCCCGAACGGCGCGCAAGGCCTCGACCCGTGCAGACTCCGCGATGGGCTGCTCTGCGTTCGCGACCAGCCAGCCTGCTTCACGTCCCAACATGCGCGCGAGCAAAAGCTGCGTATCCGCGCTCGGTGATTCGCTTTTCCCGCGTAAGGCAGCAATTCCATCCGCGAGTAGATCGCGAACAGTCACGTCGACGCTGCTTCCCCCGCCAGCATGCGCTCGCGTTCATCCTTGAGCAGCGCCGCCACGAGGTGGCCGAGGTTGCCATCCAGGACGCCGCGGAGGTTTCCAAAACTCTGGTTGACCCGGTGGTCGGTGATCCGATCTTGCGGATAATTGTACGTGCGAATCTTCTCCGAGCGGTCTCCGGTACCGACCTGCGAGCGGCGCATCGAGCCAACGGCTTCTTCTGCCTCCCGACGCTTGCGATCGTAAAGAACGCTGCGCAGCATCTGCATTGCGCGTGCACGGTTCTGCAGCTGCGATCGTTCTTCACTGCATGCGACGACGATGCCGGTCGGCACATGCGTGATGCGAATGGCGCTCTCCGTCTTGTTGACGTATTGCCCGCCCGCCCCGCTCGCCTTGTACGTGTCGATTTGGAGATCTTTGGCGTTGACCTCGACCTCGCTGTTGTCGTCTTCGATCAACGGCAATACCGCAACCGTAGCGGTGCTCGTATGGACGCGGCCTTGCGCTTCGGTGACGGGAACTCGTTGGACGCGGTGAACGCCCGACTCGTGCTTGAAGAGCTTGTACGGTGCGCCATCCTTAACCGCAAAAACGATCTCCTTGTAGCCGCCCGCATCGCTCTCGCTGATCGAGACCGTTTCGACTTTCATTTTTTGCGCTTCGGCATACCGCATGTACATGCGCGCCAAATCCGCCGCAAAGATGCTGGCTTCTCCTCCACCCGCTCCAGCCCGAATTTCGATGAAGACATCTTTTTCGTCGTTAGGGTCTTTTGGAATCATCAGCGCCTGCATCTGCTGCTCGAGTTTTTCACGCCGTTGCCGCAGCAGCTGGGCTTCCTCCTGGGCGAGCGCGTGCAGTTCGGGATCATTTCCCTCGCGCAGCAGCGCTTCGTTCGCGGCGATCGCCTCGAGCGTCCGCTTTAGGTCGCGGTAGGTCTGGACGGTTTCCTCGATCGCCGAGCGCTCTTTGAGCAGCGCGGTGAAGCGTGCCTGATCGAACGTGCCGTGGGGATGCCCAAGTTCCGCCTCGATCTCTTCGAAGCGCTTAGCGATGGCATCCAGCCGGTCGTAGGTGCTCAGCGCGGTTACAGCGCTGTTTCGGCGATTTTCCGGTCTTTAAGCGCTTTTCGCGCGGCGGCTTCCTCTTGCTTCTGGCGAGCGGAGGCAACGCGCTGATTGAATTTGTCGACGCGCCCGGCCGTGTCGACGAATTTTTGCTGGCCGGTGAACAGCGGGTGGCAGGCCGAACAGATCTCGACGGCGATCTCGGGGACCGTCGAGCCGGCGATGAAGGCATTGCCGCACGCGCAGTGGACCTTCGCCTCGGGGTACCACTTGGGATGGATCTTCTCTTTCACAGCTTTCCCATTGTAACAGACCCCGCAAGGCTGACGTTTCATGGAAGAACGAACCCTCTTAAGGGGCAGCCGCTTCCTTGGTTCGAGGTGAGCTGGTGAAGAGACCCGTGAGGGAAGCCGCGAAGGACTCTTAAAGCCGGACGCCGGTTAGATTTGTCACGATTATCTAAGGAGGCCCACAAGTTGAACCGTTATCTATCGCTGCTCGCATTCGTGGCGGCCGCGCTGTCGCCGCTGGCCGCGCGCGCTCAATATTACCCGTCGCCGGGATCCCAGCCTCAGTCCCAGGCGCCGAGTCCGGCCGGCACGCCCGTACCCGAGAACCGCAAGGCGCTCGACGGGGTCTGGGAAGTTCAGATCCAGCATTCCGACGGCAAGACGACCTACGACCATTTTCAGTTGGTCCAAAAAGACAATCTGGTCAGCGGAACCTTTTTGGACAACGAACACAACAATAAGAAGTATCCGGTCGCGGGCTCGCTCGACGGACACAACATTCGCCTCGTCGTCACGCGCGACGATGGAACAACGATGCTCTTCACGGGCACGGAAGACGGAATGACGGATATGATCGGCATGCTGCAAGACGGGGCGCAGAGCGTGGCCTTCACGGCCGCTTACCGTCCCAAGTACCGTTTCATGGACACGATCTCGCCGCTGCCGGGAGGCATCAGCGGCGGTAGTGGGACGCCGCCTTAGGGAAGAGTTTTAGCTCGTCGGCGAATTTTCCGAGAGGCGTTTTTCAACGTACGCCTGCAGCCCGCCGGCGTCGATCAACGATTGCATGAACGGCGGGAACGCCGCAGCTTGGTACTCACGACCTCGCGTCTTGTTGCGGATCATCCCGGTCGCGGGCTCAACCTCGATCTCGTCACCCGTCGCGATGTCGTCAACCGCTTGCGCGCTTTCGAAGATCGGCAGCCCGATATTGAGGGCATTGCGGTAGAAGATCCGCGCAAAACTCTTGGCAATGACGCCCGAAACGCCGGCGCTTTTGATCGCGATCGGCGCGACCTCCCGGCTCGAGCCACAGCCAAAATTCGTTTCGGCGACGATCAGGTCGCCGGACTTTACCTTCGTTGAAAATTCCGGATCCAGACCCTCTAGCGCGTGCTTGGCGAGTTCAACCGGATCGACGATGCTGCAATATTTTCCCGGAATGATAACGTCGGTATCGACGTTTTTCCCGTAGCGGTGGGCGTGCCCGCGGAGTGTCTTGGCAGTCACTTAGCTCCCCATTTCTAAGCCGGGACCAGCGCCATCGAGCGAGGATCCGTAATTCTCCCGCTCAGCGCAGAGGCCGCGCAGGTTGCCGGAGACGCCAGATAAACTTCGGCCTTCGGCGACCCCATCCGGCCCACGTAGTTGCGATTTGTGGTCGAGATGCAACGCTCGCCATCCCCAAGCGTTCCCATGTGACCGCCAAAACATGCGCCGCAACCCGGCGTGTTGACCGCGCAGCCGGCAGCGACCAGCGTCTTGAGGATGCCCTCGTCGGCAGCCTGCATGTAGACCTTCTGCGAGCCGGGATTGACGATCACGCGCAAGGACCGCGCGATTTTATGGCCGTCGAGAATTTTGGCGACCACGCGCAGGTCTTCGATATATCCGTTCGTGCACGATCCGATAAAGACTTGATCGACTTTGATTTCATCCTTGACTTCAGAAATCGGTCGAACGTTGTCGGGCAGATGCGGAAACGCAATCTGCGGCTCGAGCTCGCCGACGTCGATTTCAACGACGCGCTCGTACTGCGCATCGGGATCGGCGCGTTCAACGATGAAGGGGCGATCGGTGCGCTCCTTGACATACGCGAGCGTCTTTTCGTCGGCGTGGAAGATGCCGTTCTTCGCGCCGGCTTCGATCGCCATATTAGCCATCGTGATGCGCCCGGTGATCGAGAGGTCGTCGACGGTCGTGCCATGGTACTCGATCGCTCGATAGGTGGCGCCGTCGATGCCAAGCGTGCCGATGGTTTTGAGCATTACGTCCTTCGCATAGACCATCGGACCGAGTTTGCCGTCGTACACAATTTTGATCGAGGCGGGGACTTTGAGCCACACCTCGCCGAGCGCAAACGCTGCCGCGATGTCGGTCGACCCCATGCCGGTCGCAAAGGCGCCGAAGGCGCCATAGGTACAGGTGTGGGAGTCGCCGCCGACGATCAACTCACCCGGCGCAACGAGCCCCTCCTCGGGTAAGACGACATGTTCGATGCCGCCGCGCCCGACGTCGAAGAAATGCTCGATCTCCTGCTCTTGCGCAAAATCTTTCATCAACTGGGCGAGCTTCGCCGACTGCGCATTGTTTGCCGGAACGAAATGATCCTCGACTAGTGCGATCTTTTTCGAATCGAATACGCGCTTGGCGCCCTTGAGGTTGCGAAACGCGGCGATCGCGACGGCAGCCGACAGCTCGTTGGCCAGCACGAGGTCAACCTTAGCATTGATGATCTGGCCGGGCTCGACTTGCTCGAGGCCCGCGTGGCGCGCCAGAATCTTCTCGGTGAGCGTCATGCCCATGATCCCGGGGTCCTTTCGTTCGTATCGGGGTGCGGCCATATCGTTTTACCCGCTGTGCACGCATGCCCCTGGGATGCGCTGTGAGAATCATGACCTGGGCGACCCCGGATTTGTTTGCACGCCACCGGGCCCCAGCCCGGGCGAAAAGAGAGCCAAGCACTGAACGCACGAGAGTATTCTGAAGAGTCCGCGGCTCTGGATGCCGAGCTGGCGACGGTCATCGGCGGTTGGCGCGCGACCGGCGCGCCGCTTTCCGAGGCGGCGTTCAATTCGATGGCTCGGCGCATCTTCGCGCATCAGTTGCGCCACAACGCCGCGTACGCACAGTTTTGCGCCTCGCTCGGTGTGACGCCGGATGCATTGCCTTCGCGCTGGGAAGAGATCCCGCCGGTACCGGTCACCGCTTTCAAAGACGCACACCTGGCAACATTTGATCCTGGCCGGGCCGCGCTCCGATTTGAAACCAGTGGCACCACACAAGGTCGCCCCGGCGTCCACTTCATGGAAACGGCGACGCTCTACGATGCGGCGCTGCTCGCCGGCTTCGAACGTGCGATGGTGAGCGACGGCGCGCGGCTTCGCTATCTCAACGTCCTCGCTCGCCCGTGGGAGCTCCCCCAATCGTCTCTGGCGTACATGATGGGCCGAATCGCGCAGACGCTCGGCGACGGAGCGGCAAGCTGGCACGTTCGCGGGGACGACTTGCTGGTGGATTCCTTTGCCGCCGCTACGCGCTCGGCAATAAGTGATAACGCTGCCGTGTGCATCGCCGGCACCGCGTTCGGCTTGGTCAACCTGATCGATGCGCTTGCCGAGCGCCGCGAGCAATTCACGCTTCCGGAGGGATCGCGCATCATGGAAACGGGCGGGTTCAAAGGCCGTGCGCGAGTGATCGATCGCCTCGAACTCTACCAGTTGCTTGCGCAGCGATTTGGCATCCAAGAATCAGCGATCGTCGCGGAATACGGCATGACCGAATTGACGAGCCAGTATTACGATTCGCTCGAAAGCCGCGGTGCGCCGGAACGTGTGAAATCCTCGCCGCCGTGGCTGCGCGCGCGAGTCCTCGATCCTTCCGGCGTCGCTCTCCCGGTGGGAGAAGTCGGCACGCTCGTCCACGTGGACCTTGCCAATCGCAGTTCGGCGCTGGCGATCGCAACGGACGATCGCGGGTATCGGACCGAAAGCGGTTTCGTCTTGCTGGGGCGCGAGGAACGGGCGACCCTGCGAGGCTGCTCGCTGGATGCGGAAGCGCTGCGCGCTTCACGCATGCCAGCCCGTCGGATCTCGCGAATCACCTCCGCGTGATAGAAGATCGGCTGCGAGGGGCTGCGCTGCGAGAACTCCCGGCGCGCCGCATCGTTGCGGCGATCGCCGGTGCGGCACATCGCTGGACCGGCACGGATTTTTCGCCGCGGGTGCGCAGCATCGCGGCGATCGCCGAGCGCACGGGCTACAGCACCCCGGCGGTCGAGTACGCCCTCGACCAACTGTTCACTCCCATCACTTGCGATGCGCTCTGCAGCACGATCGAATCCGAAATCGGCAGCCTTGCGGCCCTCGACGGATTCGTAGCGCGAGCCGGGCGACCGGATGCGTTCGCGTGCGGCGTCGATCGTGCGTGCATCATTTCGAGCCGTACGACGATCGGGGTCGGCTTGATTCCCGCTATCTACGCGTTGTGCGCGAAATCTGACGTAACCGTCAAAGATCGCGAAGATCATCTGATCGCGGCCTTCTTCCAAACCTTGCACGCCGAGGACGAAGCGTTTATGCAGGCCGCACGCGCCCAAACTTTTTCTTCGACCGATGACGCGCTGCCCGACCTCGCCGCATTCGGCTGCGTCGTCGCGTTCGGCACGAACGCAACGCTGGCCGAGATTCGCGCGGCCTGCGATCCCAATGCGCGCTTCGTGGGCTTCGGCGCCCGCGCAAGCGCGGGATACCTCAGCGTCGCGGCAGCACGGGACGCTCGCACACGCCGCTCGATGCTCGAAGGAGCCGCGCGCGACGTGGTGCTTTACGACTCCGAAGGCTGTTTATCGCTGCACGTACTCTTCATCGAAAGCGAAGGCGCCGCGCGCGAGATCGTAGCCGACCTCGCCACCGCCGTGCGGAGCGCCGGAGCGCAGTTCCCGGTAGGCGCCGACGATGGCTTACGTGCATCCCGAGTCTCGACCGTAAGAAATGCCGCCGCCTTCCGAGCCGCGCTCGGCCAGGGCGCCGTCTTCGCAGATGATGCGGGCACCTTTGCGATCGTCTGCGATCCGCCGCACGATGAGCCGCCGCCGTTTGCGCCTCGCTGCATTGCCGTCGTGCCGGTTCGAGAGCCGAGCGACGCAGCGGCATATTTGCGCCGGCATCACGTCGATCTCGAGGCCTTCGCGATCTCGGACGGTCGCCCGGACATCGTCACCATGGCGCTCGGCGCCGGCGCCGTTCGCCTGACCCGTTTTGGCGAGCTCCAGCGGCCTCCGCCTGGCGGAAATCATGGCGGCCGCGGGCGCATCGTCGATTTCATCCGTTGGATCGAGCGGGAAATTTGACCGACAATGTTCCCGGCCCAAACACTCGCGCCGTCCTGGCCAAGCTCGCCGCGTTTGAATCGCGCGGCGTCACCTATCAGACGCGCGATTTTCCCGTTGTCTGGGAATCGGCCCACAGCGCGCGCGTCGTGGACGCAGACGCCAACCCGTACATCGATTTCACGGCCGCCTTTGGCGTGGCCGGCACAGGTCACTCGAACGCGAGCGTCGTTCGGGCCATCGGCGCGCAGGCGGCGAGCTTGATGCACGCAATGGGCGACGTTCATCCCACTGCCGTGCGCGCGCGGCTCCTGGAAAAACTCGCGCAGATTGCGCCCGGCGATCTCACGAAGTCGTATCTCTGCTCGACGGGCTCTGAAGCAATCGAGGCAGCGCTCAAGACGGCTCTGCTCTTCAGCGGGAAGGCGGGCATCGTCGCGTTCCATGGCGCTTATCACGGCCTTTCGATCGGCGCGCTCGAGGTCTGCGGTCTGAAACGGTTTCGCGTGCCCTTTGAGTCCGCGCTGGCGCACCGTGCCGTCTTCTTTGATTTTCCCCGCGCTGGGGACAGCGCCGACGCGCTTGCGCAGACGCTTGCGGCAATTCGCGAGCGCCTGCAGCAAAACGATGTCGGCGCGTTGATTGTCGAGCCGATTCTGGGCCGCGGAGGCATCGTCGTCCCTCCCGCTAATTTTTTGCCCGCCTTGCGGCGCCTGTGCGATCAGCACCGCATCGTGCTGATCTTCGATGAGGTCTACACCGGCTTTGGACGCACCGGTGCGATGTTCGCCGCGCAAGTGGAGGCTGTGGTGCCGGACATCATGTGCCTTGGGAAAGCGCTGGGGAACGGATTTCCGATCTCAGCGGCGATTGCCAAACCGAACATCATGGACGCATGGCCGCCCTCGGCGGGAGAGGCGCTGCACACCTCGACCTACCTTGGCAACCCAATGGGGTGCGCCGCTGCCTTGGCAACGATCGCGGAAATCGAGCGGCTGCATCTGCCCGAGCGCGCCCGCCGGCTCGGCATCACGCTTGCAGAGCGTCTCGATAAGCTGCGCAAACTTGAGGTTACGGTTGACGTTCGGGGGCGAGGCTTGATGTGGGGGCTCGAACTTCGCGATGCGCCTACCGCACAAGCGCTCGTAAAGGGAGCGCTGCAGAAAGGTTTGATCTTGCTGCAAGCAGGCGAAGAGGGAACCGTGATCTCGATCACCCCGCCGCTGACGATCACGGAACAGGAGCTGCATCGCGGCAGCGACATCTTGGCTTGTGTTCTGGAAGACGCCGCCTCGCGGTGAAATATCGGGTTGGCGTGGCCGGCGCGGGGTTCGGCGAAAAAGCTCACATTGCAAGCTACACGGCGCATCCGAAGTTTGAAGTCGTCGCCGTCGCTTCTCCCAACAGCGCACCCCGGATCGCCAAAGAACGCAACCTCAAGCATGCCTTCTCAAGCGTCGCGGAGATGGTACAAGTCGCAGACCTGGATGTCGTTTCGATCGCCTCGCCGCCGTTTGCGCACCATGCCGACGTTTTAGCCGCACTAGCGGCGCACAAACATGTGCTCTGCGAGAAGCCCTTTACGCTCAACGTGTCTCAAGCAAAAGAACTTCTGGAAGCGGCCACATCGGCAGGCACTGCGTGCGGGGTCATGCATGAGTTTCGTTGGGTTCCGCAACGTCTGGCGCTGCGCGAACTCATTGCGAACGGCCATCTTTCCCCGTTGCGGGAGCTCGAGGTCACGCAGCTCGGCGGGTTCCTGCGCCAGACGTCGCAGCGCAAGCCCAACTGGTGGTTCGAAAAAAGCAAAGGCGGCGGGCTGGCGGGCGCGCTGCTTTCGCATCTGATCGACACGGCGAACTGGCTGGCTGGGCGCTATCCGGTTCGCAGCACGGGATTCTTAAGAACGGCGAACCCGATCAGGCGCGACTCGAGCGGCACGTTCGCAAGCTCTGTGGATGACGGCGCATTCGCGCTGGTTGACTACGGCGACGGTTTCATCGCGCGCGTTACGGCAGACGCCACGTGTGCCGTTGAGTCTTTCACAATCGCCGCGCACGCAGAGAACCGCACCGCAGTCGCGAGCGGACCGGGTATGACCGACAATCGGCTCTTTGCGGTGGACGAGGATGAAACGTCAGAGCTGAAGTGTGCGCCGATGAAGTACGCGAAGTTCGAGTCCGTGCACCCCAACGTGCCGCTGATCATGGAATTGCTCGATGAGCTCGTGAAGCAGATCGAAACCGGTACCAGCGCGCTGCCGACTTTTGAAGATGCGCTGCACACGCAGCGCGTCCTGGAGTCGATCGGCTATTCGGCCTAGGAGGCCTTCAAAAGCAATCCGAGCCCGGCTACGGTCGCCCGGGCCTGAACGAGCTCTCGCGTGCCGCGAAAGTGCATGCGCTGAGTCTGAACGCCGGCGGGCCCCGCGAGCGCGAACCAGACGAGCCCCACCGGCTTTTCCGCCGTACCACCTTCGGGCCCGGCGATGCCGGTTGTCGAAAGCGCTATGCTCGCGCGTAAACGCTCGCGCGCGCCGCGGGCCATCGAAATGGCGACTTCCTCACTAACCGCGCCAAATTCGTCGATTTGGCGTGCCGGCACGCCAAGCTCACTGCTCTTCACCCCATTGTCGTATGCGACGACGCCTCCCACGAACGTCTGCGACGCGCCGGGCACGCTGGTCAGCCGCGCGGCGATTCTGCCGCCCGTGCACGATTCCGCCACGGCCACCGTTTGCCCCGAAGCGCTCAAGCGTTGCACGATGACGCCCTCCAGCGTTTGGGCGTCCGTGCCGAACACATACCCTTGAAGGCGCGCGGCGATCGTCGCCTCCAGCGGAGCGATTAACGCCTCTGCGGCTTGCGCGGTGCCGGCTTTGGCCATCAATTTGACGTCGCAGCGAAAATCGTGCGCCAGTACGGCGATCTTCGGGTTCTCTTGCGAAGCAAACAGATCGCCGATCCGGTGATCGATCTCCGACTCCGCGATGCCGATCGTATGCAAGATACGAGTCGTAATGACGCTATCGACGGCAAAGTGGCTGCGCAGCCACGGGACGAGCCGCTCGTCCAACATCGGTTTCATTTCGTGAGGAACACCTGGCAGCGCCGCGACAAACTTCCCGTCCGCCGCGAACGCGACAAAGCCGGGCGCCGTACCGCTCGGGTTCTCGAGAGGGACCGAATCGGCCGGAAGCAGCGCCTGCTTGCGGTTATTGTCGCGCATCTCTCGCCCTGATGCGGAGAAGACGGCTTCCATCGCGCGCAGAGCAGCCTGGTTCGGTTCGACCTCCAAATCGAGCGCATCGCAGATCGCTTCTTTCGTCACGTCGTCGATCGTTGGACCCAACCCTCCGCACGTGATCGCGCCATCTGCGCGCTGGAGCACGCCTCTTATCGCCTCGGCAATACGCGTCCGATTATCGCCGATCGCGTGGGTCGCGTAGACATCGATGCCATTGTCTGCAAGGCAGCCTGCGATGTAGGCAGTATTCGTGTCCGCCAGCTGCCCGAGCAGCAGCTCGGTGCCGACGGCGATGATTTCACACTGCGGCATCAGTCCAGGATGCGGGGGCGGCGCGAAGCTTCGGCATCCTCAAACCACTGCGGATAGTGCCCGGTCACGCCGACATCGAAGCCCTTGGCCGCGTCGATCATCGCTTGGCGCCGTTTGGCCGACGACGTCGGGAAGCGGCGACGATTGCGCAGTTTGAGTGCCGCTTGACACGAGATAAAGCGTTCGAAGGTCGTATCCAGGGCCCGCTGCAAACCCGCTTTGAGAATTTTGCCAACGCGCGGCGCCATGCCCGCGGTTGAGATAGCTACGCGAACGGGACCCGCTTTTACGATCGCCGCCATCGAAACGAACCCGTGCGCCGGCTGGTCGATGCAGCACAGCAGAAACCGTTGCCCGTCCGCCAACGCCCGCAAGCGCGCCGAAAACTGCTCGTCTTGCGGCGTTGAAATCACAAAGAATGCATCGGCCAATTGCGCATCGTCGAACGCGCCGAGATCCTTGATGCGCTCCACTCGCGCGCCCGATTCCGCCAGCGCGGCAGCTTTTTCGTCGGCTTCCCGATCGTCTCCGATGACGATGCAGCGACGCCCTTGCAGATTGAGGCTGACGGGAAACGGCACGAGGCTGTTAGCACGCGGCATGCTCATTCTATGCTCGAGTTCTCGGACGAGTCCCGGTGTCACACTGAGCTCGTCGAAGTGTGGCGATTCCCGGATAGTCATCCTTCGATACCCATTCGGGCACAGGCAAGCTCAGGATGACACTGGTACCTTCGTGAAATTCGAGAAACCGGTTCATTCTATGCTCGAGTTCTCGGACGAGTCCCGGTGTCACACTGAGCTCGTCGAAGTGTGGCGACTCCCGGATAGTCATCCTTCGATACCCATTCGGGCACAGGCAAGCTCAGGATGACACTGGTACCTTCGTGAAATTCGAGACACTGGCTCAACCTGTTTTTATCCTCAGTAATCCACCGGGCGCAGATAAAACTCGTTGATCGCGGTATTCGAGACCATCGCGGTCGTTGGTAAGTGGCGCTTCCAGTGCGTCCCGTCAACCCGCTTGCGCACTAGCGTCACCTCTGCTTGGCTGAAGCCCCGTTCGACAAGTTGAGCGTCATCGTAACCGAGCAGCATGCGCGAGAGAATCGCATCCGCGCGCGGATACGCGATGCCGAGGTCGCCTTCGTCGGTTTGATCGACTTCCAAATCCGCGCTCGGCGGTTTGTCGACGATCGCGCGAGGAACGCCGAGATACCGTGCGAGCTCCCACACTTGCGTTTTGTAGAGATCTCCGAGCGGGTTGACCGGCGGCGAGTCGTCGGCATGCCAGGTGAAGTAGCCCAACAGGCGCTCCGTCTTGTTTCCCGTGCCCACCGGCAGCGCGTCTAACTTCGACGATTGATCGAACAGGATCAGCATGCGGGTGCGCGCCATCACGTTGCCGCGCCGTCGTGCGCCGGCGTCCGGTTCGTATTGCAGGTACCCGTCGACTGCACCCGTGATGTCCACCGTCGACTCCTTGAGGCCCAACGCGTCGATCACGAGCTGCGCATCCGCGAGGCTGGCCGGACTCGACGTCTTGTACGGCATGCGAACCGCATGAACGCTCGCCGGCCCAAGGGCCCGCGCACAGAGATACGCCGTCACGGCAGAATCGACGCCGCCGCTAAGCCCGATCACCGCGCGCTCGATGCCGCGCCGTTCGATCAATTCGTCGCGCAAGAACGCTTCCAGCCAGGTTGCGGCGACCGGTGCATCGATCGCCGGCGGCGACTGGTCAATTTCGAGCGGAGCTTCAATGACCGGCAGCATCACGCGCTCGCCGCGGTAGCGGCAGCTCTTCATCGAGCAAGAGATCGGGCAGGACTGCCGCGAGATCACCAAGCAGTGGCAAGCCGGCCCGCGCAAGATCGATTTCACGCATGTCGATCCGCGCTCGCAGGATGCAAGCGTTGAGCACCGGCGCCTGCACGATCGTTTTCCCACGCGGGTCGATGATGCACGACGAGCCCGTCATGCCTTTGCCCCCTTCAAAGCCCGCCAAACCGGCGTAGAGCAAGAACACGCCGTGTTCAACGGCGGCCCTGCTCAAGAGCGAACGCCAGGCGGTGATGCTTTCCAGCTCGCCGTCGTTGCCGCCGCCTTCGATGCCGCGGCCGGGAGCTGCGCTCGGCACGATCAAACACCGCGCTCCTTTGACGGCCGCGATGGTCGGCATGATGCTGTGCCACATATCTTCACAGATCAGTAGGGCCATGGCGCCGAAGCGTGTGTCAAACACTGACAGCTTGCGGCCGCGCGAGAGAAACCGTTCTTCGTCGAACACCCCGTACGTCGGCAAAAACATCTTGCGATGCACGTGCAGGATCTCGTGGCCGCGTTCGTTGATTGCCAGGTACAGCGCGCTGTTGTAATATGTGCCGCGATCGTTTTCGTAGAATCCGGCCGCTACATCGATGCGCGTTTGACCGCCGGCTCGTCTCCAGGCATCGGCCAGTTCGGCCGCAAACCGCTCGGCGCTGCGCGCCAAGTCGTATACGGCCCCTTCCAGAAAGTAGCCGCTCAGCGCGGCTTCGGGTAAGACGACCAGGTCCGGACCGTCCGCCGCCAGCTGCGCGAACGTGTCTCGCAATTCCCCGAGGTTTCGTGCGTATTCGCCCTTTCGCGGTTTCGTTTGAACGATCGCAACGTCGCACGTTCCCTGCGTCGCGGCGGACACTTTAGCCGGCACTTTGCGCGCGCAGCGGTTTTGGCTCGATTTGCACCGCGCTCATCTTCTCCGCTATTTCTTCAGCCGGATACATCCATATCTCCGCCATCGTCGGATGCAGATGCGGAATCTTCATGAATTCGAAGACGGTCGCGCTATAATTCATCGCCACGATCAGCTCGTGGATCAAATCCGAGCCGTGCGAGCCCAAAACCGAGGCGCCAAGAATGCGTCCGGTATCCGCCGCGGCCAGCATCTTCACGAAACCTTTAGTCTTGTTAATGCAGATCGCCTTGCCATGCTCGGCAAAATTGTAGACGCCCCGCAGGTACGAAACACCGGTGGATTGCAGATCGCGTTCCGTATCCCCGACAACTGCTACCTGCGGGTCGCTAAAAATCGTGTGCGCCTTAACCAAGTGGTAATCCGCGGGTTCGGCCGCGTTCAAGACGGCGTTGCGGGCGGCGATTTCTCCTTGGTAAATCGCAACGTGCACGAGCAGAAAACGGCCGGTGGCATCGCCCACGCCGAAGATGTGCGGGTTGCTCGTGCGCAGCGATTGATCGACTTCGATTCCCGTCTCTGGATGCGCGCGTACGCCGGCGGCGCCCAGCTGGAGGTCCTCGATATCCGGCACCCGTCCTAAGGCATAGAGGATTTCATCGGCTTCCAGTTCCGCCTCGACGCCATGGTGCAAGACGTGCACGATCTTCTTCTCGCCGCGTTTCGACACGCGCTCGATCAGCGTTTCGGTGCGCACTTCGATGCCCTCTTCGCGATAGTAGTCGGTCAGCGCGTACCCGATGTCGTGGTCCTCGCCCGAGAGGAGGTGCGGGCTGCGCAGCACGATCGTCGTCTGGACGCCTAGGCGCGCGAAGAACTGGCCGAGCTCGGAGCCGACATATCCGCCGCCGAGCACGGTGATCGATTTGGGTAAGCGCTGCAGTTCGAGCGCCATATCGCTATCGATGTAACCGGTCTCCACCAGACCCGGTAAGAGCGGCGGCGTTACCACGCTGCCGGTAGCGATAATGAATCGTTTTGCCTCGAGCCGCGTGTGTTCTCCGACTTGCAGTTGAGTGCTCGATAGGAATTTGGCGCGGCCTTCGTAGAGCGGGAACTCGCGAATGCCATCCACGCGATACTGGGCAAAGCCCGCGATGATATCCCGTTTGCGGCGCATGATGTGCGGGAAATCGATTGCGATCGGCGAGGCAGTCAAGCCGAGCTCCGGCGCTTCGCGTATATCTTGCGCGCGATCGCTGCTCGCGATCAGCGTCTTGGAAGGCATACAGCCGCGCAAAATGCACAGCCCGCCGAGCGGCCCGTGATCGACGAGCGCCACGTCGGCCCCGAGCGCTCTTGCGGCGCGCGCGGCTGCAAAACCGCCGGACCCCGCGCCGACGACAACGATGTCATGCCGCACGGCGTTCACTTTTAAAGAATCGAGCGTGTCAACGTGGCTGCGGCCGTTTGCATGAGCGCCGTTGTCATGCTAGCTGGCTACAAGGGAGCCAGGGCTTTTCCTTTTAACAGGAGAGTTTCGTGTCCGTTCAAGCTGAGCGTCCCCGCCCCGAGTTCTTCCGTCTTTTTGGCGGTGAAATCGTCGCGACCGCTGGCATCATCCCCGCTGTCGCAGTCGTTCTTGCAGGGCTGACCCTCGGCTTCTTCGGCTGGTACTACGCGATCATCCCGCTGCATCGCGAGGCGGTATCGGAGCTCGCGCTGCCGCTTGGAATGCTCGCCGGCGCAGGGCTCTCGCTGTGGCTGTGGCAGGCGTACGCCGCGTACTTCGCGCGCCGGACGGGCGTCAGATTCGAGCGCTCGCTGCAGTACGACGCCCTTTCGTGGATCTGTTGGCTGCTCTTGTGGCTGTCGTTCGTCTTACCGCTGAACATCACGCACAGCGGACGCATGCTGGTGATCGGTGGCGCGCTCTTTGCGCTCGTGAAGCTTGCGATGGCTGCCCGCTTTAACCAGACCGTGCGCGAGGTGCTGGCCGATTTCACGATCACCCGCTTTGCGATCGTCGTGATTGCCGAACTCGCGGCCGTCATCATCGGCCAGCGCAGCGGAACCCATGTCGCCGAATCCCGCCATCTTCTGCTCGCCGTCTGGGGACGCTGGGATGCCGTGCACTATCTCGACATCGCAACCACCGGCTACCACGGGACGAACATGGCATTCTTCCCGCTGTTTCCACTGTTGATCGCCATCCTGGGTTTTTTTACGGGCAACCATCTGATCGCCGGATTATTGATTTCGAACGCGGCGTTTTTCTTCGGGTTGCTCTACCTCTATAAGCTCGTGGAGCATGAGTTCGACCGCACCGTTGCGCGCCGCGCGATCTTCTACATCTCGATCTTCCCAACGGCGATCTTCTTCTCGGCCGTCTATACCGAGTCGCTCTTCTTTGCTCTCACGGTTGCATCGTTCTATTACATTCGGGAGCAAAAATGGGTGCTCGCAGGGGCGATCGGCTTCCTCGCCGCCCTGACTCGCGTCGAGGGCCTGCTGCTCGTCATTCCCTTCGCGATCGAATGGTTCGCAGCATACCGAACCGGTGCGCGCCCGGCGCTGCGTCCGATAATCGGCATCCTGCTGATCCCCCTTGGGCTGGCGGCGTACATGGGTTGGCTGTGGGTCTTAGGCGGCGATCCACTCTACTTCTCGCACGTGCAGGTCCACTGGAACAGACACCTGGCGCCGCCGTGGGCCAGCATTTCACATGCGATTTACGTGATTTCGCATGCGCGCACATCGCAGATCATCGCCAATCAAATCTTAGAATTGACCTTCACGGCATTGATGATCGCCGTGCTGGCGGCGGGCTGGAGAAAGCTGAGGACCTCAGCGGCCGCGTATATGACGCTTTCGATTTTGGTGCCAATGTCGACGTCGAGCCTGATGAGCATGCCCCGCTTCGCGCTCGTGCTCTTTCCGATGTTTACGATTCTCGCGCTTTGGGGCCGGCGGCCCGCCATCAACAACGTGATCGTGGCGCTCTCCCTGCCCCTATTGGGCCTCTTTACGGTGCTCTTTGCTGACTGGTATTGGGTTGCATAGCTCGCTGCGGACCGTTACGCAGCGGCGAGGAGTGCGCCAGTTCGTTAAGTTCAGCGTCGTCGGCGCGTCGGGATTCGTTGTCAACCTGGTGGTTTTCACGATCTTACAGCGCCTAGTCCCAACGCACGCCGAGCCGCTGCCGTACAGCCTCATTTATTCGACCTCATTTCTGGCAGGCGGCGTTTCAAACTATTACCTCAATCGCATCTGGACATTCCGATCTGGGGGCCATGCTCTACGCGAAGGCGCGCAGTTTCTCACGGTCTCCCTGCTTGCGCTGGTCGTCGGATTGATCGTTTCCGCGGTGCTCGCGCCGTCGCTGGGTCACGGTCACAGGACGTGGTTTGTCGCGACCGTGGCGGGTATGTTTGTAAACTTCTTCTTGAACAAGTATTGGACGTTCAAGCACGTCAGCTAACCTTGCACCCTAACAAAAGGCTCGTTTGGGCGGTGGCGCTCGGCGCGATCTTGATGCTGGCGCTCGCCTTGCGCTTGCACGGGATCCACGACCCGATCCTCGACCACCCCGGTTGGCGACAGGGCGACGAGTCGGCGATCGCGCGCAACTTTGCAACGCTGCACTACAACCCGTTCTATCCTCAAGTCGACTACAATGGGCCGCCGCCCAACTACGTCGAGCTCGAGCTGCAGATCGTGCCGTTCTTGATGGCGACCCTCTACAAGATTTTCGGCATCCACGAGATCTTTGGGCGGCTGATCTCAATCGTGTTCAGCCTGGGTACCGTGGCGATGATTGCGTATTTCGCGCGCTGGCTTTTCTCGAGTATGCTCGCGGGGTTACTGGCGGCGCTGGTCTTTGCAATCATGCCGGGAAGCCTCTACTACGGGCGGACGATCACGCCCGAAGCCGTGATGGGATTCGCCTTGACCGCCGCGCTCTACAGCGCGACGCGCTACCTGGTCGAGGACGAAGCGCTTGCGTGGCGCGGTGCAATAGCGCCGACGGCCTGGCTAACGCTGGCTTTTCTCGCGAAACCGGTTTCCGTCGTCGCTTTGGTTCCGGTTGCCGCAATCGTGATTCGCCGCAGCGTCTTAGGCCGCACTCTACGATGGCCGCCGGTCCTGCTGATCCTGTTCATTCCTCTGCTGGTTGTTTTCGGATACGACAGATTCGAGTCGGGCCACGCCGAGTGGCGTTGGGCCAGCGGCATTACAGCGCTGCATGTGCTGCCGGCGCTGCACGACGCGTTCACGCAGGGGATCGCGTTTTCCGCGAAATGGCAGCACTTTCAAGATGCCCTCGGCATGTTGAGCCGTACAATGCTCGGACCGTTCTGCTGCGCGCTGCTTGTCTTAGGCTTCTTCGTTGTCTCACGTTCGCGTGCGCCCGAGCTGCTATGGGGTTGGCTTGTGGGGGCGCTACTCTACACATACGTCGTCGTCACCGTCGAGCGGGTTGACTACTATCTGTATCTCTGGCTTCCGCTAGCTGCCCTCGTGGGCGGCTCATACCTAGCGCTTTTGATCGGCACCGTTGCGAAAAGCACTCTGTTGCGCTCCTTAAAATACGCCGGCCTAGCGGCTGCGCTCCTGATATTATCGGGCGCAGTCTATCAAAACCGTCAAGCGGTGCAGCCGTATTACCGTTACAGCAAAGCCGTCTATCGCAACGCAGTGGCTTTGGACCGTACGCTCGCGCAGAATGCCTTGATCGTCATGGGCCATTACGATCCCTCCGTGCTGTACTACATCAACCGCAAGGGCTGGGAAGAGGATCCGTATCTCTGGACGCCGTTCGACGAGCAGAGCGCCATTCGCAAGGGCGCTCGGTATTTCATCGCCATCGAACACAACCGGTTTCAAAAGAACGTCGAGCTCTACCACTGGATGCAGCGCTTTCCAATCCTCAACCCTAACGCGCGGTGGCCCGTGTACGAAACTGACTACGCGAAGGTGCTGCCGGGAGCCGAAGCACGCTGGCGTGCATTCCGCCGCGCCGAACGATCCGGCCGCCTAAGGCAAGGGCAGCAGTGACGTTGGCGGCGCGAGTGCGGGCTCGGCCGCGCCGCCTGCGCCGGGCACCCCTGCCTCGACAACTTGCCGGTAGGCGATAAGGCGGCCCGTGTCGTGCGCAACTTCAAGATTGAGTTCGTACGATTGGCGAATCGCGCTGGTGAGCTCGTTGATATTGAACGTGTAGTCGAACTTTTTCAAGGTGGCGACGATTTTCTGATTCATCAGGCGCAGTGATTGGTAGGAGCGCGCGATCTGCGCGCCTGTTTCTTTGAAGGTCGGATAGTTCGACACGATGATTTCCCGCTTGAGTTTGGCCTGCTCGATTTCGGAGCGCAGCGCCTGGAGGCGAACGCTCTGCGAATCATATTTGGCCGCCGTGGCCAGAGTTTGCAGCGCATCGTCGAGCCTGCCCGCCTTAAATTGTTCGTCGGCGATGTCGGTGGCCACCGAGGAAAAACCGGCCCGAGCACGCGGATCGGCGGGGTCGACCTTGAGCGCCAAGCGGTACGCCAGCTCCGCTTCCGAGAGGCTGCCTTGCGCCAGGGCCACCTCGCCTTGATGAACGCGCGTGTCAACGATCCAGCGCTCGATCGATCCGGCGCAGCCCGTCAGAGCGGCGAGCAGCAACGCGGCGCCGAGTACTGCCTTAATGGCCATGATTGACGAGATGCGCCACGAACGCGATGATCTCCGCCGCCGGCTGCAGGATCAGCTGGCAGAGCACCCAGCCAACGATCGCCGTCAGCGACAAGTAGAAGACCATCGCCTTGACGTCGCGGTGCGGCCGCTCTCCCTTGACCGCTTCGTCGACGATGATCGATGAGGTTGGATCGACGAAGAGGGTGAACGCGACCGTCCCGATGCCGTTGATGATGCCGGAGATCCCAATCGCGGTTCGCGCGACGTTTACGTCCAGCACGCTCGCGTAGTACGCCGCCACGACTCCGATCGCGTAGATTCCGGTGACGACCACGTTGAAGATGAGCAAACGGCGCGGAATGCCGCGCAGCGAAAAGCCCAGCAGCTCGCTAAAGCGCGGCCATCGCAAATGACGCAGCAGGTCGCCGATTACCTGCGGATCAAAAAGCCGCATCAACGAGTGAGGCACGGATTTCGTTCGTTCAAACGAACGAACGCCGCGCACGTACATCTCGGTGAACATCGGCAACATCAAGCTGCCGAGCACGGTACCGAGCAGGCCGGCCAGCACGATCGCTCGCAGCTGCAAATCGAACGTGTGCCGGATCTGCCCGATGGCCTGCGCGCTTTGGGAAACGGCGCCCATACCCGTGCCGTGCAGCATGATCGCGCGGATCGCGTTGCCAGCCCGATCTGACAGCGGGCCCAGCATCAAGGTATAGATCAGCGTGGCAAGACGGCTGGCAGTCACGAACAGATTGAACAGCGAGATTGAGGTTGCAATGCGGCCGGTGCGCACGCCCGCCAACCGCGCAGCGTACGCGCCGATCTGAATCGCCTGAACGACCACGTTGATTGCGAGCGCGACGCCGAGTTGCCACGTCCAAAACGGAATCACGCGCGCTGAGGATTCTTAGGCTGCGCTGCGGTTCCAGTCGATCTGGGCTTCGTCGACCGGGCCCAGAACGCAGAGCCCGACTTGGTCTTCCGCCAACAACTCGCGCGCCAGCGTCTGGATGTGCTCCGAAGTCACCGCGTCGATGTGCTGTTCGATTTCCTCGGTCGTCAGGTTGCGGCCTAACGAAAATTCACTGCGCCCCAAGCGAATCATGCGGCTGGAGGTGCTTTCCAGCGAGAGCGTCAGATTGCCCTTGATGTGCTCCTTCGCCAATTGCAGTTCGTCGTCGGCGACGCGCGCGTCGCGCAGCTGCGCAAACTGATCGCGTACTACGCTCACGCATTGTGGAACGTTGTCGGGTGAGGTGCCCGCGTAGACCGCAAACAACCCCGCACCGCGATACGCCGCTTGGAAAGAGTAAACCGTGTATACCAAACCACGCTTCTCGCGAATTTCTTGGAAGAGGCGGCTGGACATTCCGCCGCCTAGGATCGTGTCCAGGACCGAGAGCACGTAGCGGCGGTCATCGCACACCGACAGCCCACGCGTGCCCAGCACCACATAAGCCTGCTCGCTCTCTTTGTGACGAAAGCGCGTCGCGGGAGTCGTGTGCGGGTTCTCGGGGACCGGCAAAGCGCACGCACCGGTAAACTCCGCGAAGTGTTTTCCAAAGAGCTCGACGATCTGGCCGTGCTCGATGTGTCCGGCCGCCGCGACCACCACCGAGTTGGGCGCATAGCGACGCCGCATGTGGTCGCGCAGGTTCTCGCGCGTCAGGGCGGTCACCGTATCCGCAAAACCAATCGTCGGCGCGCCCAGATTCGAATCGCTCCACATTGTTTGGATGAAAAGGTCGTGAATCAATTCATCCGGCGAGTCGTCGTACATCTTGATCTCTTCCAAGATGACGCGCTGTTCTTTCGCCAACTCGCTAGGGTCAAACGTCGAGTGCAGGAACATGTCACTTAAGACGTCCACCGCCAGCGGCACGTGGTGGTCGATGACCTTTGCGTAGTAGCAAGTCGTCTCTTTGTCGGTAAAGGCGTTCAGGTTACCACCTACGCCGTCCATCTCTTCGGCGATCGCGCGCGCGCTGCGGCGCTTCGTGCCCTTGAAGAGCATGTGCTCGACGAGGTGTGAGATTCCCCGTTCCTGCGAGCCCTCTGCGGCTGAGCCGACATCTGCCCAAATGCCGATCGATGCCGAGCGAACGTGCGGCATCGATTCCGTTATAATGCGGACGCCGTTATCCAAAGTCGTCTTACGATACATGAAAGTCCATTCCTGATTAGGCGAACCCGCGAATGCCCCTTTGCACGGCTACGAACGCAAGGCGCCGCGGGCCCACAGCGCGTCCCAATATACGGTGCGTCCGGCATCGATGCGCGTGCGGACGGAGCGGAAGGCCTCCCCGCGCCTGACGGTCACGGCGAACACGGTTCGATCGGTCGGTTGGGCGAGATCACCCGACACGATGGCGCCTTTGCCGACCGTTAGGGGCACGACGCACCACAGATCGACTTCCTCGACGGGAGCCGCCGCGAACGTTTGCGCGACGATCGTGACGACCTCGTGCACGAACAGCAGGCGGCTCAACGGCCGGTGAAATTTTACGCCCGAGAGCACGATGCCCGCCACTTGGTGCGAGGGGATGCCGTCAACGTAGATTCGCAGAATCTGGGCACTCCACGGCTGCGAAAAGAGTTGCCGCCCGATGCGCACCGCGGTATCCTTGCGCGTCCCCATCGCGCGCGCGTACGCATCCACGATGTTGAGCGATCCATTTGCGCCGGCGCGGACTACGCCAGTCGCCACGCAGAGTACAGCCGCGAAAAAGGCGAGCGCTCTAATAGGTCTGCGCAAAGTAGGCTTGCACCGTTGCCGGCTCGCCACACGCGACGCAAGCCGCGCCGGGGTGCTCGAGCTCTCGCAATACGCGGGTCGTCGCGCCGGTACGCTCTTTCACGTTGGCTTCACACGCCGACTGGTTGCAAAAGGGAATATCGACCATCCCGGCGCGCGATGCGCATAACTCGAAGAACTCGTCGCGCCGTACGGGTCGATGCGTATGCGCGCTCAGAAATGACTTGGCTTGCTCGTACATGGCGCGCTGGATGTCATCGAGCTGGCCTCGCAAACGTTCGGCAAGCTCGCCGATCGGCACGCTCACTTTTCCTCCGTTTTCGCCCTTGCGTTTATCGCGACGCACGAGCGTTACGCTGCGCGCCTCGACATCCCGTGGACCGATCTCGAGGCGCACCGGAACGCCGCGCATCTCCCACTCGCTGTACTTCCAACCGGGCGTGTAGTCGCGATCGTCAACCCGCACGCGATAACCCGCGGAGCGCAGGCTCTTACCGAGTTCGTGCGCTTGCGCAACCGGCTGCGTATCGTTTCCTTTCACGATCGGCACGATGACGCTCTCCACCGGCGCAAGTGCCGGCGGCAGGCGCAAGCCGCGATCGTCGCCGTGCACCATGATCACGCCGCCCAGCATCCGCCACGACATGCCCCAGGAGGTCGTGTAGACAAACTTGACCTGTTGATCGACATCGGCGAACGTGATGTCGTAGGCCTTCGAGAAATTTTGGCCGAGATCGTGGGAGGTCCCGGATTGCAGCGCCTTCCCGTCGGGCATCAAGGCTTCGATCGAATAGGTCTCGACCGCTCCGGGAAATCGTTCGGCAGCACTCTTCCTGCCCGTGTAGACCGGCACGGCGGCGACATCTTCGGCGACTTCTCGGTACACCTCGAGCATGCGCAGCGTCTCTTCGCGCGCTTCGAGCTCCGTGGCATGCGCCGTATGGCCTTCCTGCCACAGAAACTCCATCGTGCGCAAGAACGGTCGCGTCGCTTTTTCCCAACGCACGACGTTGGCCCACTGATTGATCAGCACGGGCAGGTCGCGATGCGATTGGATCCATTTTGCGTACATCACGCCGGTGATCACTTCGGAGGTCGGGCGAATCGCCAGCCGTTCCGACAACTTCTCCTGCCCGCCCTGCGTGACCCAGGCAACTTCCGGAGCGAAGCCCTCGACGTGCTGCGCTTCCTTCATCAGCAGATGCTCGGGAATCAGCAGCGGAAAATACGCGTTCTCGTGACCCGTTGCTTTGAAGCGCTGATCGAGCGCCTTTTGTAAATTCTCCCAGATGCCGAAGCCGTACGGACGTAAGACGACGCAGCCGCGAACCGGTGAATACGAGACCAGTTCGGCTTTGAGCGTGACGGCCGTGTACCAAGCGGAGAGGTCCGCCGCTTTGGGCGGAATCTCCGTCACGAGCGGTTCTTCTTGATACTCGCCTTCGGACATGACCGCGGTGGATTAGGCGCGCGGCGCGATGGGCCTGCCGCCCCTTCGACACTTCGGCACTTCGGCAAGCTCAGTGCAGGCTAAGCTCAGTGCAGGCTACGCTCAGGGTGACAGCGGCTTCAAATACGAATTGCGGGATATGCCGAAATTGACTCGTATCTACACCCGCACCGGCGACGACGGCACAACCGGGCTGATTGGCGGCGGCCGCGTCAAGAAAAACGCGCTGCGCATCGAGACGTATGGGACGATCGACGAACTCTCCAGCGCGATCGGGCTGGCGCGCACGGCGCTGCGGCCGCTGCGTACAAGCCAGACGCACGCGCAACGCCTGGATGCCTGGCTGGCTTGGACTCAAGACGCGCTCTTCAATCTGGGTTCGGATCTCGCAACACCGTTGGAAAAGCGGTGGGAAGGCATGCCGCTCACAAGTGCTGCCGACGTGACCGCGCTGGAACGCGCGATCGATGAAGCGCAAAAAGACCTTGCGCCGCTGGACAACTTCATCCATCCGGGCGGAAGCTACGCGGGCGCTTTCCTACACCTGGCGCGCACGATCTGCCGGCGTGCTGAACGCTCGCTCGTGACCCTCGGTGAAAGCGAAGCGATCGCGCCTGAAGTGATGCACTACGTCAACCGGCTCTCCGACGCGCTTTTCGTCTGGTCGCGTTGGATCAATGCCTGTCTTGGCGAACCCGAGTACCTCTGGAATTCGAGCAGCTCGCCGCCCCAATCTTAACGAGCGGTAGGTCGCGCAAAGCGCTGCTTCGAACGCCCGCGTGATGTCGCTGCAGGCGCGCTTGTTCGCCACGACGCGGATCGAAGAGCTCCGCGCGCTCGGTGCGCGCAAGATCCTCAAGCGCGTGCTGACCGGCAAAGATTTGGTCGCGATCGGCTTGGGGTCGATGATCGGCGGCGGCATCTTCACGACGATCGGCCCCGGCATCGCTAAAGCCGGCCCGGCTGTGATCATCGCGTACGTGCTGGCGGGCGCTGCTTCGTTCTTCGCTGCGTTATGCTATGCGGAGCTCGGCTCGATGGTTCCAATCGCCGGCAGCGCATATACCTACGCGTACGCGACGCTCGGCCAATTGATCGCGTGGATCATCGGCTGGGATCTGATCCTCGAATACGGTATCAGCGCGGCGCCCGTCGCGCAGCAATGGTCGGCATTCTTCCAGGATGGCCTGCAAAGACTCTTTGGCGTGAGCATGCCCGCCTGGGGCGCTACCGCGAAATACGTGTACACGGGCGCGTGGTGGCACATGGACTTCGCCCATTCTAGTTACGATGTCTTGGGCGCTCTCTTCGTGCTTTTCCTTTCGGCGGTGCTCGCAATCGGTGTGCGCGAAACGGCGACCTCCAACAATGCGTTCGTCGTCGTCAAGATTGCCGCGCTCCTGGTCTTTATCGGGGCGGGTTTATTCTTGTTCCATCCGCAGAACTTGCAGCCGTTCGCGCCGCTGGGTTGGGTGACCGGAGGCCGCGGTGGACTCGGGATCATTCCCGCGGCGGCGCTCGTCTTCTTTTCATACATCGGTTTCGACGCCGCAACGACCGCAGCGGAGGAATGCAAGAACCCGCAGATCGACATCCCTGTCGGAGTCCTTGGGTCGCTGTTGATCGGCACCATCCTCTACTGTGCGGTCGCGATCGTGCTCCTGGGCGCAGTGCAATGGCAGCACGTGGACCAAAATGCAGCGCTGGCCGTTGCGTTGCGGCCGTTCCACAGCGCGACGCTCGAATGGATCATCGTGATCGGCGCTCTTGCCGGCACGACGAGCGTGGCGCTGACCTCGCTTTTCGGACAGAGCCGAATCTTTTACGTGATGGCGCGCGATCGGATGCTGCCGGCCTTCGTGGCCAAGATTCACCCGAGGTTCCGTACACCCGCCCGAATGACGATGATCACCGGAACGGTCGTTGCGCTCTTGACCGTCATCGTCCCGCTGGACTGGCTCTTGGAACTGGTCAACATCGGCACGTTCAGCGCGTTTATCATCGTGTGCGCGGGCGTGATCTTCCTGCGTTACAGGCGGCCGGATCTGCCGCGAAAATTCCGCTCGCCGTTCGTGCCGCTGTTTCCCATCTTGGGGATCTTGTTGTCCGCATTCTTGGCGACCCAAGGTCTGGGCAAATACACCTGGTGGCGTTTCTTTGGCTGGCTGATCGTCGGACTGATCATCTATTTCATCTACGGCTTCCGCAAATCGGATCCTAAGACGATCAACATCCTGGAACCGGAACCGGAAACACTCACGTACGAGGCGTAGTTACAGATTGTCGCCATCTTGGCGAGCTAGGAAGTCCCGGTGTCATGCTGAGCTCAGCCTGCCCTGAGTTTATCGAAGGGTCGAAGCGCAACGACGATGCTGATACTGGAGAGGGTCCCGTGTCACCCTGAGCATGTCGAAGGGTGACCTTTGCTGTAATCATGCTTCGACAGGCTCAGCATGACACTGGGACTAACGCTAAGCGCGGCCTTAAACTAGGGGCTGGCTTCCGTGTCCGGTTGCGCGCCGGCTTCGATGACGCCCGGCGTATCGACATCGATGCGCGCGGTACGGCGGTCATAGCGAGTCTTCACACCGAACGCGAGGGCTATTGAACGCAAG